>ODAI012120868.1_pt1 | contig 42315 bp, 43 predicted proteins | sample 1539321 | NCBI WGS metagenome assembly ODAI01 (sample SAMN02144231, study PRJEB22623) | gut metagenome | biome: sheep rumen | host: Ovis aries | place: New Zealand
GCCGCCCCAGTCGATGACCTGACCGACGGCGGAGAGGACGGAGTCGACCTCGATGGTCTCAAACTTGCCGGTGCCGACGGGGGAGCGGCGGCCCTTCTCATCGGGCTCGCCGAGCTCCATGAGCTCGACCTTGAGGCCGGTGACCTTGCCGTCCGCGCCGATAATCTCGGCGGGAGCATTGAGGAAGCAGAACTTCACGCCCTCGGCCTTTGCCTCGGCGATCTCTTCCTTGTCGGCGGGCATCTCAGCCTCGCTGCGGCGGTAAATGACATAGGTCTCGGCGCCGAGACGGACAGCCGTGCGGCACACGTCCATGGCAACATTGCCGCCGCCGATGACGGCGCACTTCTTGCCGACTGCGGGCTTGTTGCCGAGGTTGACTTCACGCAGGAAGTCCACGCCGCCGTAAACACCGGCCAGGTCCTCGCCGGGGATGTTGAGCTTGGAGCTCTTCTGCGCGCCGATGGCGACATAGAAGCCCTTGTAGCCTTCGTCCCGAAGCTGCTGGATGGTGACGTCCTTGCCGATCTCGGTGTTCATCTGGAAGTGAACGCCCATCTTCTCCCGCACTTCGATCGCGCCCTTGAGAGCGGCGCGATCCAGCCGGTAACTGGTGATGCCCATGACCAGCATGCCGCCGGGGGCGGGGTTGCGGTCGAACACGGTGACGTTCTCATAGCCCATGCGCGCCAGGTAGTAGGCGCAGCTCAGGCCGGCGGGGCCGGCGCCGATGATGGCGACCTTCTCGGGATAGGGCTTGTCGATGGGACGGCGGTAGAGACGCTCGGGAATATAGCGCTCGGCGCTCTTCAGATCCTGCTCGGCGATGAACTTCTTGATCTCGTCGATGGCGAGAGCCTTGTCCATGGCGCCGCGGGTGCAGGCCGCCTCGCAGCGGCGGTTGCAGACGTAACCGCAGACAGAGGGGAAGGGGTTATCCTGCTTGATAAGCTTCAGCGCGTCCAGATAGCGGCCTTCCTTGGCCAGCTTGATGTAACCCTGGATGGCGATGTGGGCAGGGCAGGCAGTCTTGCAGGGGGCGGTACCGCTCTCATGGCAGTTCTTGCGGTTATCTGCAACGTAGTTGGGGTTATACTTGTCCTTGCCCCACTTGAGACCGGAGGGCAGCTCCTGCTTGGGATACTCCACCTCGCCGGTCTGTGTGCAGAGCTTCTGGCCCAGCTTCACGGCGCCGGCGGGGCAGACCTCCACGCACTTGCCGCAGGCAACGCACTTTTCCTTCTCCACATGGGCACGGTAGGCGGAAGCGGAGAGGTTGGGGGTGTTGAAGTACTGGCTGGTGCGCAGCGCAAAGCACACGCCCAGGTCGCAGTTGCAGAGACCGAAGATCTTGTCCGTGCCGTCGATGTTGGTGGTCTGGTGGACGTAGCCGTTCTCCTCGGCGCGCTTGCAGATCTGCAGCGCCTCTTCCTTGGTGATGCGGCGGCCCTTGCCGGTCTCGATCAGATATTCGGCAAAATCGCCCAGGCCGATGCAGCAGTCATCCTGAATTTCGCCGGAACCCTCGCCATAGAGACGGCGGGCGTTGCGGCAGGAGCAGTAGCCGACGGAGAGCTTTCCGTCATACTTGTCCAGCCAGTGGGAGATGTGCTCGATGGAAAGAGACTTGTTTTCCGACTGAATCGCTTTTTCCACCGGGATCACGTGCATGCCGATGCCGTCACCGCCGGGGGGGATCAGGTGGGTCTTGCCCTCCAGGGGCAGGAAGGTCATCTTGTCAAAGGAGTCAGCCAGCTCGGGGTATTTCTCAACCTGCCAGAGGACCATGTTGGTCATCTCAGCAATGCCGGGGACGAAAAGCTGGACGTACCACTGCTTTTCATGCTGGGGATTCTCCCAGTGATACTCCACAATGCCGTGATTGGCCGCGTCGGTGAGCAGTTCTTCGATGCGCTGCTCGCTCTTGCCGGTGAGCTTTGCGATTTCCGCGGTGGTCTTGGGCTTGCGCAGGCCCATTTTCAGCATGACTTCGGCGATCTCATCGCTGGAGCATGCCCGGTCAAGGATGATGTACTCGGGGTCGGTCTCGGTCAGCCTCTTGATGCCGAATTTGTAGGGGAGGCGATCGGTGATCATTTTGCCAAGGTCAAACAGAATCTCTCTTGCCATTCTCATATCCCTCCATATGAATTGATTGTGTACAAAAGATCAATTTTAAAATACCATGTATTTGGTGTTTTTTCAAGTATACAATGCCCTCGCATTTGTCACAAAAGGGTGGGAATTGGTCGATACTGACCCGACAGGACTTCGTATCCGCGAAGCCGAAAGAAAAAAGGATTGATTCTGCGTTCGATTTGTAGTACAATGCCATCGTGGCTTTTGACAAGGCTGCACTAGTCGGGGAGCCAGCGGTGCCCTGTAACCTGCAATCCGCTATAGCAGGGATGAATTCCTGGCCGAGGGGATGTTCTGTGTCGTCTGACCCCGGTAAGCAGCGTTGAAGATCCGGTCTCGCGCAAGGTCGACCCGTGAACCATGTCAGGCGGGGAACCGAGCAGCATTAAGCGGTGCTCGGCTTGTGCCGTGAGGTCGCCGGGTCCGAGCCGGCTGCCGGCGGTAACGGATATAGCGCATGCTTCGGAGCCCGGTGTGCAGTCTTGTCAAGAGCCACAAGTCTATGAAAAGAGGGGAGGAGTCGGTTTGTATCAGGCGCTGTATCGAAAATGGCGTCCCAAAACTTTTGATGAAGTCATCGGTCAGCAACACATTACCGAGACGCTGAAAAGTCAGGTGAAGAACGACCGGCTTTCCCATGCCTATCTTTTCATCGGCACCCGCGGCACCGGCAAAACCACCTGCGCCAGGATCCTGGCCAGGGCGGTGAACTGCGAGCATCCGGAAAACGGCAACCCCTGCGGGAAGTGCGCGGCCTGCCGCGGCATCCTGGAGGGCAGCGTCATGGATGTGGTGGAGTTGGATGCTGCCTCCAACAACGGCGTGGACAATGTCCGTGCCCTGCGGGAAGAGGCGGTCTTTTCTCCCACCACGGTCAAGAAGCGGGTCTACATCATTGACGAGGTGCACATGCTGTCCCTCCAGGCCTTTAACGCCCTGCTGAAGATCCTGGAAGAGCCTCCGGAGCATCTGATGTTCATTTTGGCCACGACCGAGCTTCAAAAGGTCCCGGCCACCATTCTGTCCCGCTGCCAGCGGCACAGTTTCCGTCGTCTGGAGGCTGAGACGATCTCCAATTACCTGCTTGAGATCGCGGGAAGAGAGAATCTGACTTTAGACAAAGACGCTGCTGATCTGATCGCACGCCTGTCTGACGGCGGCGTGCGGGATTCCCTGAGCCTGCTGGATCAGTGTTCCGTTCATGAAAAAATCGATGTGGAAGCGGTCTACAGCACCCTGGGCCTCGCCGGAAAGCGGCGGATCTCCGAACTGCTGGACGCCGTTTTGCGGCATAACAGCGAAAAGGCGCTGCAGCTCTTTGCCTCCTTGTGGATGGAAGGGAAGGACCCTGCCTCGGTTCTGCGGGAACTCAGCACTCTCCTGCGGGATGTGATGCTGCTTCGCGTTGCGCCGAAGGCGGGCTTGAATCTGATTTCAGGCGGATTTGAAGAACGTACGCTGCTGTATTTCGTGAAGCGCATGACGACAGAGCAGGTCGTCGCCGCCATGGAGACCATCCAGAAGACGCTCTCCACCCTGCGGGATGTGAGCAATCCGCGGACTGCGGCGGAGCTCTGCCTGGTGTCTCTCTGCTGCGACAGCGCGGGAGACAGCATTACAAGCCTGCGCTCCCGCATCTCCAAGCTGGAGGAGCAGATGGAGCGCGGCGTGCCAATGGCGCCATCGACTCGACAGGCATATCCCGAAACGGAAGCGCCTGAGCCTCTCGGCCCAGAGGCAGATCCGCAGTATGAGGACCTTGATCCTTTCCCGGAAGCTCCGCTCCCGGATCCGCCGGAAGAATATGATTCCTTTCCCGAGGAAGGGATCATGAACATGCCTTCGGCGGAGGCACCGGGTGAGAGCCCTTCACTGCCGGTGTCTGCCGAAACTGCTCCTGCTCCTGAGCCGTCGTCCTCCTACGCACCTCTTGACGGGAACAGTCGGGAACTGTGGAACAGGATCCGATCGGAGGTCATGCCCGCTCTTCCCCTGGATGTCCAGATGCTGCTGCAGGATGAGGAGCGTGTCACCGGTTCTCTTGACGGCAATGTGATCCTGGTGGAGACGCAGAATGATTTTCAGGCGAAGCGCTTTCAGCGGCAGGATGTGCTGCAGGCCTTCCAGACTGCCGGAAGGGATGTACTTGGCCGCGATGTCCGCTTCCAGGTAAGAGAACGGCAGACAGAGAGCCGGAAGGTCCGCAGTCTGGACGATCTCAGACAGTTTAAAGAAGTTCATTTTATTTCAGAATAAACCTCCATGCGTCTGATTTGCACTACGACGCATGAGAGCCGCAGGCGCATGGAGGTTTTTGTATGTCATTCGGTTGCCCCAACAGGGGCGAGAATGACGACGCATTGTAATCAATTATTTACTGTGGAAGCGGGGCTTTCACAGTAAAATATCGCCGCTCAGCGGCAGATCGGAGTATGACTTATGGCAAAAGGCGGTTTTCGCGGGGGTATGCCCGGCAACCAGATGAACATGATGAAGCAGGCCCAGAAGATGCAGCAGGAGTTCATGAAGATGCAGCAGGAGCTGGAGTCCACCGACTTTGAATTCACCGCAGGCGGCGGTGCTGTCAAGGCGGTCGTGACCGGTACGAGAGAGTTTTCCTCCATCGTCATCGATCCTGAAGTCGTGGATCCCGAGGATGTGGAAATGCTGCAGGATCTGATCCTCACTGCGGTCAACGGCGCTCTGAAAAAGGCCGATGAACAGACCAGCAAGGCCATGAATAAGCTGCAGGGCGGCCTCGGCGGTTTTCCCGGCCTGTTCTGATTTTCATTCCGCAAAAAACCTGCCGCACCTTTCGGTGCGGCAGGTTTCCTCATAAGGATCAGTCCAAGGCAAAGATCTGGTATTTGTAATCGCCCCCGGCGAAGGAGTAGAGCTTCGGGATCATACAGAGCTGCCCCTGCTCGTTTACAAAGAGACAGCAGTCCTCTTTGAAATTCTGAGCATCCACGCTTCTGTCATGGCGGTCCCGGTAGAAGGCATCCCGGGGGAATGTGGAAAAATGCTCTTGAAAAAAAGCTTCTACCAATTCTGCCGCTTTTGCTTCAAATGCTTCCTCGGTCATGTCAAAGCGCTGCAGCAGCTGCGTTCTGTTCACTTCGCTGTGTGTCGAAGCATCGAAGTTTACCGCATAATAGGATTCAAATCCCCAGTCCGTGTCCGTTTCGCATAGGATGGAGATCAGGTCTCCGTTTCTGTATACGGTGTAATCCACCCGAGTCACCACCAGGCTGTTGCCGCTGGCGATGCTGGTTTGGGCGTTCTTTACGGCAGGCTCCAGCACGGCAATGAGCTCCCGATTCAACCGGGCCGCGTCTTTGCCTGCGGTATCGATCATCGGGATCCGCAGCACATAGTCCCAGGTGTTTCCCACCTTGTCGCTGTAGCTTCCTGATTCAGAAAGCGCATCCCGGACCATTACCGGTACGGATGTTGCGGCGGACGCGGCTTCCGCTGCCCTTGGCTCCGGCGAAGAGATCTCGATCGATTCTCCCGGAGCAGAGGGGGAGACCATACCGCAGCCATCAAGCAGCAGGCCAAGCAGGAAGACTACAGAGATCCATTTCTTCATCTGCTTCTCATCCTTTCTGTCATCAGTATAGCATGTTGCTGTGATCGCAGCAAGAAACAATACGGAGAATGCCATGCGGTTTCGTAAAATCTATCTGGAGATCGGCAATATCTGCAATCTCCGCTGCTCCTTTTGTCCCGGCACCAAACGCGCGCCGCGGATGCTGACTCCCGAGGAGTTTCATATCCTTGCATCCAGGGTGAGAGACTATACAGAGTATTTGTATTTCCATCTGATGGGGGAGCCCCTTCTCCATCCTCAGCTGCCGGCGCTTCTGGCCGACGCGGAACGTCTGGCTTTCAAGGTCATGATCACTACCAACGGCACGCTCCTCCCGGAAAAAGGAGGTCTTCTGCTTGTCTCACCTTCGGTCCATAAGGTGAATCTCTCCCTGCAGTCCTTTGAGGCCAACAGCAGCGGAGAAATGGAAAGCTACCTGCGCGGCTGCGTGGATTTTGTAAAGGAAGCGGCTTCCCGCGGTATCCTGTGTGAATTCCGTCTTTGGAATCAGGGGGGTCTGGATTCCAGAAATCAGGAGATCCTGACTTTCCTGCACCGGGCCTTTCCCGACTCCTGGCAGGAGAGCCGCAACGGCCAAAAGCTTGGCGACCGGGTCTGGCTGGATCCGGGAGATCTCTTCGACTGGCCTGAACTTGAGCTTGAGGAAGTAAGACAAACCGGCTTTTGCTATGGGCTTCGGGACCAGATCGGCATTTTGTGTGACGGCACTGTGGTGCCCTGCTGCCTGGATCATAATGGCGACATCCCACTGGGAAATCTCTTTGAGCAGGAACTCCGGGAGATCCTTGAAAGCCCCCGTGCCCGCGCCGTTTATGAGGGCTTTTCCGGCAGGAAAGTAGTGGAGCCATTATGTAAGCGCTGCGGGTATGCAACAAGATTTCAAAAATAAAAGGACGGAAGTCATCATGACTTCCGCCCTTCTTTTATGCGTCAGAGTCCAAGGAAACGGCCGATCCGCTCAAAGAAGCTGCTGACAGATTCGATCACCACGCCCACAGTCCCGAGAAAACCCGTGGTCGCCATCTTGGCGCCGGAAACCTTGTTGAGCGTGCCCTGAACGTATTCCACGTTATAGCGCAGCGCCTCGGTGTCCAGCTTTTCCAGGGAACGACAGAGACCGATGAGCTGGCTGATCTGTTTGTCGCTGAGCTTCACGTTGTACTCCCCGGCAATTTCCAGGATCGTCTGGCGGAGCTCCTCATCGCTCATCTTCTTGGTCTCATCCAGCATCAGCTTCAGGTCATTCACAATGCCTGTGGAGTCCATGCTGCCGATCTCGCTGGCCAGGTTTCCGGTAATGGTAAGCTCCTGGGTGCTGATCAGCTTTGCCAGGTCATCCAGCTTTTTGCCGGTCATGTCCTCGTAGGCCTTGTAAACGCCGGTCAGCGCGGCGGTACCGCTTACTTCAAAGGGGGAGGCAACGATGATCTTCGCATCGGTGATCCCCACGGTGGCCAGCGCGCTCAGATACATCTCCGGGCTGCACCAGGTGATGTTGCTGGTGGTCACGTCCATGCCGGAGCCGTCGGGCAGCAGCTCCACATATACGCTGGAAATGGACCGGGTGCCGATCAGCGCGGAATCCACATAACCGTCCAGATATTGCCGCTCTTCCTGGTTCGTCACGCGCAGCTCCACAACGCTGCCGCGGCGAAGACCAAAGGCGTTGTACACCTGCTCGATCTGCTCGTCCGTCAGGTCGGCTGCGATCACGGCTCTGCTCTGATTTCCGAGAGCATAGGCCGGGATCCCCGCCGAGAGGGTCAGAAGCAGGACCATCAGCAGAGATAAAACTTTTTTCATGATAAGCTTCCTTTCTTCATACAATCGATATCAATTGAACCGGCAGCCTTGTCTGTTACGAAGGGCTGTCCTGCATTTTTTCTCGGGTGTCCATAAACTACCACGGGTGCCGGGAAAAAGATAGTCCTTTTTGTGAATATTAAGAAAGCTTATGATTTTGCAATCCTTGGGGGCTTTGCTCTGGATCCTCCTCTTTTTCCCGCTTTTTATCCTCTGCGCCTGCCTGCTCCTGCCCGGATTTTACCGCCTTGTGGCAGGGAAAAAGACAGCTCCCGCTCTGGAAACCTTCCATTCAAAAGAAAAACTGAATGCACTGGAAGCGGTGTCGACAGCGCTTGCTGCCACAGTTGGCACCGGCAACATCATTGGCACCGGCCAGGCCATTGCCATGGGCGGGCCGGGAGCCGTATTCTGGATGTGGGTGGCAGCGCTCCTCGGCTGTTTCGTCAAATGCGCGGAGATCTGGTTTGGACAGCGAGACGGTCAAGGTGCCATCGGGACGATCCGCTCCTCTCTGGGACCGCGGGCTTCCTCGTTCTATGCTTTTCTTGCCGTTCTTTCCACGCTCTTTGTAGGAAACATGTCGCAGATGAATACGGTGGTCACATCCCTCAGCATCAACCGGAGCAGCAGTCCCGGATCCTTCTTAGGCCTCAGCTTGCTTTTGCTCCTCTTCCTGGCTTTTGCGCTTTATCGGGGCCTTTCGGCACTCGGAAAGCTCTGCAGCTGTGTTGTGCCGCTAATGACCTTGCTGTATCTTGCCGCCTGTGCTCTTATCCTGTTTGAAAACAGGGGAGCGGTCACGCCCTCCCTGCGCTTGGTCTTTACTTCCGCACTGCGGCCATGCGCTGTGCTGGGCGGCTGCGGTGGCATAAGCGTAAGAAATGCCCTCCTTTGGGGCTTTCGCCGCGGTGTATTTTCCAATGAGGCCGGCTTGGGGACAGCCGGAACGATCCATTCCCTTGTCCGTACCGAGAGTCCCCGGCGCCATGCTCTCTGGGGCATATGGGAGGTCGGAGTGGACACTCTTCTTCTGTGCACAGTCAGTGCTCTGACCCTTCTTTGCAGCGGCGCCGTTATTCCCTACGGAAGTCTGCCCGGCGCGGAACTTTGGCTCCGGGTCTTCTCCCGCTCCTTCTATCTTTTCAAAACTCCGGTTATCAGTCTTTGTCTATGCTTCTTCGCCATCAGCACGGTACTGGGGTGCTATGTACCAGGCTCTCTCTGCGCCAGGTCAACAGGAATCGGCGAAGAGTCCTTTCGACGTATTTATCTTCTCTGCGCCGCGCTGGGCTGCTTCCTTCCCACCGATCAGATCTGGCTTGCCTCTGATCTGATCAACGTGCTCATGGCCTCTCCCAATCTTCTTTCTATGATCCTGCTTGCTCCTTCCTTTGCTGCAGGATGTGAACAGTCCAAAAACAATCCGGTAAAAACAGGAATCCGCTCTTGCCCGCAGGCAAAGAAAGGTGTAAGATAACAAAAGACTCCTTACGCGGCGCCCTGCCGGGATCGAGAGGCCTGTATGAAGTTTTTGGATATGCTGCTGGACCTGCTGTTTCCCCGCAAATGTGCTTTTTGCCGCCGTTTGACTCAGAACGAGGCAAGCGTTTGTCCCCGCTGCAGGGAAAAGCTGCCTTACACGGGACATTCCGCAAGACAGGACTTTCCCCACCTGGACGCCTGCTACTCTCCGCTTTACTACACGGAGGAGGTCAGGCAGTCCCTGCTTCGCTACAAGTTCGGCGGCCTGAGGATGTACGCTTCCGTATACGGAGAATTTCTGGCAAAATGTATTGACGAAAACCGGATTTCCTGCGATAGTATTACCTGGGTGCCGCTGAGCAGGCGGCGTCTTCGCCAGCGCGGCTACGATCAGGCAAGACTTCTGGCTGAGGATCTTTCCGCTCGTCTCGCAATCCCATGCGTTCCCACACTTCGAAAGATCCGCAACAATCCCAGGCAGTCCGCGTCTGGAAACGCCGAGAAGCGCCGCCGGAATGTGAAGGGTGTATATACAGCCCTTCCTCAAGCCGATATTTGCGGGAAAACACTTTTGCTGGTCGATGATATCGTTACCACCGGTTCGACCCTTTCGGAGGCGGCTTCCGTCCTTCGCAAAGCCGGCGCAGCATCGGTCATCGGCCTTACCCTCGCAAGAAGAAAAGAATAAACAGAGGAGAATCTGTATGGTTATATTCGAAAGAGACATCGCCGTTGATCTGGGAACCTCCACCACGCTGCTCTTTGAGCAGGGAAAGGGCGTGGTTGCCAGAGAGCCCACCGTCGTGGCCCTGGACCGGGTCACAAGCCGCATCTCCAAGGTGGGTCAGGACGCCCAGAAAATGCTGGGGCGTACGCCTGCCAATATTGTCGCCATCCATCCTGTCAACGCCGGCGTTATTTCCGATTATGAAATGGCGGCCCAGATGCTGAGGGAACTGGTCAACCGCATTACTTCTTTCTCTCTCTTCAAGCCCTGCATGCTGGCCTGCGTCCCCAGTTCCATCACCGGGGTGGAAGAGCGTGCCATGATCGATGCCGCCATCGAAGCCGGCGCCAGAAAGGTCTACCTGCTGGAGACTGCCATTGCCACCGCCATGGGCGCCGGTGTGGATATTTCTCGTCCGGAAGGCCACATGATCATTGATGTCGGCGGCGGTACCACGGAGATCGCCATCATCTCTGCCGGCGGCGTTGTGGAATGCGAATCCATCAAGGTAGCCGGTGCCAGCTTTGATGAGGCCATCGTAAAATACGTCCGCAGAAAATACAACATGCTTATCGGCCTGGGCGCTGCCGAAGAGATCAAGCGCAGCATCGGCTGCGTGATGCAGCGTCCCGATATGGGCGTCGAAGAGGTCAAGGGCCGGAACCTTTCCAACGGTCTTCCCAAGACGGTCAATCTCAACGCCAATGAGCTGATCGAAGCCTTCGTGGATCCCATGAACCACATTCTGGAGGCCATCCATTCGGTCCTGGAGCGCACGCCGCCCTCTCTTGTTGGCGATCTTGATACCAACGGAATCATCATGTCCGGCGGCGGCAGCCTGATTTACGGTATGGACCGTCTGATCGAGCGCAGCACCGGCATCCGTACCTCTGTGGTGGACGATCCTGTCTCCTGCGCGGCCTACGGCGCAGGCAAGATGCTCAAGCACCTGGAGGAAATGCCGGACGGCATGCGCAACTTCTATCGGATGCGTCAGCTGAAGGGTTAAGAAACGGAAGGGGATGCAGTCTGTGAGCAACCAGCTGGATACCATCAAAAGAATCACCCGTATCTTTTCCGGAGAGAACAAAAAACCAAGCTGCGCGGCTGTTGTTCTTGCGGCGGGAAGCTCTGTCCGCATGGGCAGCGACAAGATCCTCGCAAAACTGGGGGAGATGCCTGTTCTTGCCAGAACGCTCCGTCCTTTCCAGGATTGCGACGCAGTCAGCGAGATCGTGGTCGTCACCTCCCTGGAGAAGCTCAACGAGGTAACAGAACTCTGTCGGGAGTATAATATCGGCAAAGTCTCCAAGGTCGTCACCGGAGGCAAGACCCGGGCGGAGTCCGCGCTCACCGGTGTCTCAGAGGTCAGCTCCAAGGCTTCTCTCATCGCTATCCATGACGGAGCCAGACCGCTTGTCACCGTGGATCTCATCCGCCGTACCGTGGAGATGGCCGCGAAGAAAAACGCGGCTGTGCCCGCCATCCGCAGTACCGACACCCTGAAGACCGCAGGAGAAAACGGCGCGATCATCGGTACCGTGGATCGGGAGACCACCTGGCGGATCCAGACTCCACAGGTTTTCAAGGCGGAGCTTATCAAAGGCGCCCTGACCAGGGCCATGAAGCAGGGCCTTCCTCTGACGGATGACAGCTCTGCCATGGAGATTCTCGGCGTTACCACTTATCTGGTGGAGGGCGACGAGGAGAACATCAAGCTGACAAAGCCCCTGGATCTGCTGCTCGCCGCAGCCATCCTTCGAGACAGGAGAGAGCGAAATGAGAATCGGACAGGGGTATGACGTTCACCGCCTTGTGGAAGGCAGAAAGCTCATTCTGGGCGGTGTGGAGATTCCGTATGAAAAGGGCCTTCTCGGTCACTCGGATGCGGATGTTTTGCTTCACGCGCTTATGGACGCGCTCCTGGGCGCCGCAGCCCTGGGGGATATCGGCAAGCTCTTTCCGGATCATGATCCTGCCTATGCCGGCGCTGACAGCCTGAAGCTTTTGGAGCAGGTTGCTGCTGTTCTGGAACAGGAGCATTTTCATGTTGGAAATGTGGACTGCACCGTCGTTGCCCAGCGGCCGAAGCTTGCCCCCTTTGTTTTCCAGATGCGTCAAAACATTGCCCAAACCCTGGGCATTTCTCCCGACCGTGTCAGTGTCAAGGCCACCACCGAAGAGGGCCTTGGTTTTACCGGCGAAGGGCTCGGCATTGCGGCCCAAGCCATCGCGCTTCTGGAGGAAAGATCCGTTCACGAATCGCATCAGCCAGCATAGGATGGATTGCATCCTGTGCGGAAAAAGATCCCGCCTGAGGGCGGGATCTTTTCGTTTTATCAAGGGGAGGACGCCTATGCCGCAATACTGGATCTCCTTTCGTTCTCTGACCCATGCCCAAAGAGCAGCCCGGTTCCTGGAAAAGAGCGGGATCACGGCTACCGTCACCCGTCTTCCGCAGGGCGTCAGTCCCAAAGGCTGCGGATACGCACTCATCGTCCGCCAGCGGATCCATGAGGCGCTGCGGCTCCTGGGGGAAGCAAGAATACCAAGCGGAATGGTCTTTGAGAAGACGGAACGTGGTGATTTTCGGGAGGTGAAGCTGTGATCTATCTGGATTCTGCGGCCACATCGCTGCTGAAGCCCTCTGCTGTGGGATATGCCATGACAGAAGCCCTCCGTACCATGGCAAGTCCCGGCCGCGGGGGTCACGCTCCCGCCATGTTTGCTGCTGAAACTGTGTATCGCTGCCGGGAACTTGCGGCAGAGCTGTTTCATATGGACCGACCGGATCATGTTGTATTCACCATGAACGCGACCCACGCTCTGAATCTTGCCATAGCATCCCTTGCGAGAAAGGGGAAAAGGGTCGTCATCTCGGGCTTTGAACACAATGCCGTTACCCGCCCGCTGTATGCGCTGGGCTGCAGCGTCACGCCGGCGGGGCGACAGCTTTTTGACCAGGATGATACCGTTCGTGCGTTTCAAAAAGAACTTGCGGGAGCTGATTTTGCTGTCTGCACGGTTGTTTCCAATGTTTTCGGCTATGTTCTGCCGGTTCGGGAAATCTCCGCGCTGTGCAGGAAAGCAGGAGTACCCCTGATCCTGGACGCCTCTCAGGCGGCCGGGATCCTGGATCTGGACTTTGATGCTCTGGGCGTGGAGTATATGGCAATGCCCGGCCATAAAGGACTGCTTGGTCCGCAGGGGACGGGAATCCTTCTGTGTAAAGAATATGCCGATCCGCTCCTCTTTGGCGGCTCCGGCTCGGCGAGCAGGCTGCAGACCATGCCGGAGGATCTTCCGGAGCGTCTGGAGGCCGGTACCCAGAATGTCTGCGGCATCGCAGGCTTAATGGCCGGGATCGATACCGTCCTGTCCCAAACTCCCGCCTCAATCCTCCGCCATGAGCAGACACTTCTGCGTCTTGCCATTGAAGAATTGCGGGATGCCGACTGCGAGCTTTTCACAAATGAGGGAGAGCAGCAAGTTGGCGTTCTCTCGCTGCGCAGTCACTCCATCGACTGTGAGACTTTGGCAAACCGACTGAGAGAGCATCAGATTTGCGTCAGAAGCGGACTCCACTGCGCTCCGCTTGCCCATGAGAGCGCCGGCACGCTGGAGACGGGAACCCTGCGGCTCAGCTTTTCTCCCTATCTGCGGGAAGGGGAGCTCCTGGATGCCTGCGGCGTCCTCCGCCGTATGCTCTCCGCTGCATCGTCTTAAGAGAATTTCAGTTTTATCTTGCTTCCATCTGTTGCCTTTTCCCCGAAAATGCGTTATAATACCCGAATGAATAAAGTGGAGTGGTATGCGGTTAATCCCTTGGGTTCCCGCAAAGAGAAAAGGATGATTGCATGGAAGCTGTAACAAGCGTATTTGTCACCGCCTTCAACGGGATCAAGACCATGGGCATCACGGACCTGTTGGACGTGATCATCGTGGCCTATCTGATCTACAAGGTCATTTGGTTCGTGCGCAGGACCAATTCCTACAATCTTGCCAAGGGCGTTGCGTTGATCCTGATCGCCCTCGGGCTCTCTTATATTTTCCAGCTGACCATGATCAACTTCCTTCTCAGAAGGACAGTGGAATTGGGCCTCATTGCCCTTGTGGTCCTTTTTCAGCCGGAGCTTCGCCGCCTGCTGGAGCGTATGGGGCGCAGCTTTTCTTCCAAGCGCACGGTCTCCAGCACCGAAATCGAGGACGGCATCACCCAGACTGTCCTGGCCTGTACGCAGATGTCTGCCTCCCATACAGGTGCGCTGCTGATCTTTGAGCGGAAAGAAAAGCTCAACAGTATCATGGCCACCGGCACCATCATCAATTCCGACATTTCCGCGGAGCTGATCAAGAACCTGTTTTATAACAAGGCTCCCCTGCATGACGGTGCGGTGATCATGCGGGAGGGGAGGATCGCCGCCGCCGGCTGCGTTCTTCCGCTCACCCAAAGCACCAATCTCAGTAAGGAGCTCGGTATGCGCCATCGCGCCGGCATCGGCCTAAGCGAGCAGTCTGATGCGGTGGTGATCATCGTCTCGGAAGAGACGGGCGATATTTCCCTCGCCGTGGAGGGATTGCTAAAACGGCATCTCAACGGCGGAACGCTGGACAAGCTCCTTCGCACGGAGCTCATCCAGCAGGAAGAGGAGACCGGCAGAAGCGCAAAGCTTCTGAAAAAGCTCCGGGCTTTCTTCGGAGGAAATCAAAATGAGAAAAATTAGAAAACTGTTTGACAGCAAGCTCTTTTGGATGATGATTTCCTTTCTGCTGTCCCTTTCCATCTGGATCTATGTGGTCTCCGTTGAAACCGTGGTATCCACCAAAACTTTTCGCAACGTCCAGGTGGAACTGGTGGGGGAGGACACTCTCCTCAACATGCGGGAGCTTGTGATCACCGATTTGGATACGCCAACCGTCACCTTGGAGATCTCTGGTCCCCGCAGAACGGTGAACGCACTGGAGGCCACCGATCTTGTCGCTCAGGTGGACGTCAGCAAGCTATCCCAGACGGCTTATACTTCCCTGAATTACACCATTATCTATCCCTCCGGCGTGGATCGCCGCAGCCTTCAGGTCATCAACCGTTCCCGGGATTCCGTAAGCTTCATGGTGTCCAAGCTCACCAGCAAGACCGTTCCCGTGCAGGGCGGCTTTGAGGGCAAGGCTGACAGCGGCTATATTCAGGAGACGCCGATTTTCGAGCCATCTACTATCACTGTCAGCGGGCCTGAAGTGTATCTGCGCAATGTGCATCACGCCTATGTCACCTTTGGCAAAGATCAAACCCTCGACAGTACCTATTCCGTCGAGGCGGGCTATACCCTGATGGACGCCAATGACGAGCCCTGCTCCAATGAGAATATCTCTGCCACTCCCGATATCATCCGGGCGACTCTCCCTGTCCTTGCGGTAAAAGAAGTTCCGCTGGCGATCAGTGTGCAGGAGGGCTCAGGCGCTGCTGCTGAGAACACCCGCATCAGCATTGAACCGAAGGTCCTGAAGCTGGCCGGAGACTCTGCTGTTCTGGCGGAGATCAATCAGATCCAGCTGGACACGGTGGATCTCACCACCTTCGGCACCAAATTCACCGCTGCGTATTCGATCCCCGTTCCCAATGGGATCCGCAATCTCTCCGGCGCTTCGGAGGCCACGGTCACGATTGAGGTCCTCGGCGTTGAGACGAAGCTTTTTGATATTGAGGAGTTCACCTGGATCGGCCTGGATGAAGACGTTGAGGTGATCGTAGAATCTGAGCAGATCCCCGTGCTGCTGCGCGGCCCTCACAACCTGCTTTCCCGTGTCACGCCGTTCACGATCCATGCAGAGGCTGATCTGACCGACCTGATGCAGGGCCTTGGCAGCCACATGGTGACCGTTACCGTGACGGTTCCTTCGATTCCCGGTGTCGGCGCCATCCAGGAGGACGGTCAGCCGGATTATACCGTTGCTATTCGGCTTGTCCGGCGCGGGGAGGAGGCACAGCCATGACCCAGGATGCTGTTGTCATCAAGCTCCTTCCAAAAGACATGGCTGAGGTTGCCGTAACCCGGGGGACAGCCTGCGGCGGCAATTGCGGCAGCTGTGAAAGCTGCATGTTTCAGAGCGAACTGCGGGTGGAAGCCCGCAATCTGATCCAAGCAAAACCCGGTCAGAAGGTCACCATCTCCAGCAAGAGTTCCCGGATCTTCGGTGCGGCTTTTCTGGTCTATATCATGCCACTGCTCTTCTTCTTCGCTGGCTATGCCGTCGCTGCGCTTTCCGGAGCAGGGGAGGGGATCCGGATCCTGGTTAGCTTCGGTTCGCTCGTTCTCAGCGCTGCGTTGCTCGTATTTACCCAGCGCCGCACAAAAAAAGAAAAAGCCATCACCTTTGATATCATCGCGTGATGGATCTGGAGGTTTTATGATCAAAAGCATGACCGGCTATGGCAGCGCAAAAGCAGTTGTCGATGGCCTTGAGATCAGTGTTGAACTCAAAAGCGTAAATAACCGCTACTTGGATACCTCCGTCCGCATTCCCAGGAGCTTTCTGTTTGCGGAGGAGTCCATCAAGACCAAGGTTCAGTCTCATATCACCCGGGGCAAAGTGGATGTATTTGTCACGGTAGACGCCTCTCAGGCAGGAGATGTGGTGGTCAAGGTCAATGAGCCTCTGCTCAAAGGCTATCTGGATGCGATCCGTTCCATCTCCGAGGAATACGGTCTTCCTCAGGATCTCAGCGCTCTGAGCGTCAGCCGCTTTCCCGATGTGCTCACCGTGGAAAAGAAGGATCTGGATGCAGAGGAGATCGGCGCCGGTATCCTGGAGATCGTCGAGCAGGCCCTGCAGGATTTTGACACCATGCGTCTCCGGGAAGGGGAACGCCTGCGGGAGGATGTGCTCAATCACCTCCAGACCATCGACGCGCTTGTTTCCACTGTGGAAGAGAAGGCGCCTGAAACCGTTGCCGATTATCGCCGCCGCCTGGAGCAGAAAATGGCTGAGGTCCTGGGTACTGCCGGGATCGATGAAAACCGCATTCTGGCTGAGGCAGCCATCTTTGCCGATCATATTGCCGTGGACGAGGAGACGGTGCGCCTCCGCAGCCACATGGCCCAGCTGGATACTATGATCAAGGGCAATTCGCCCATCGGACGGAAGATCGATTTCCTGGTACAGGAATTCAACCGCGAAGCCAACACCATAGGCTCCAAGTGCCAGAATTCCAATATCGCCCATGTGGTCGTGGACCTGAAATCAGAGATCGAAAAGATCCGCGAGCAGATCCAGAACATCGAGTAAGCGGGTGTGCCGGGATGAAACTCATCGGAATCGGTTTTGGCAATTTGGTCTCGGCGGAGCGGGTCATCTCCATTGTGAGTCCCGAGTCCGCCCCCATCAAGCGTATGATCCAGGAGGTCAGAGAGCGAGGAGCTCTCATCGACGCATCCTTCGGCCGCAGCACCCGTGCTGTCCTGATCATGGACAGCGGCAATGTGATCCTGTCGGCCCTGACCCCTGAAACTTTGGCAGCCCGCTTCGAAGGGCGTGCTCTGGAGGAGGAAGCGAAAGATTCATGAATGAAAAAGGCAAGCTGATCGTGATTTCCGGTCCTTCTGGATCCGGCAAAAGCACGGTTGTGAACAGAGCGATCCAGGGAAGGAAAGACATGTGCTTTTCCACCTCTGTCACCACCCGGTCTCCCCGGCCCGGTGAGGTGGACGGAAAAGACTATTTCTTCATCGACCCCCAGCGTTTTCAGGAGATGGTGGAGAGGGACGAGCTTTTGGAGCATGCCCAGTATGTTGCCCACTCCTATGGCACCCCCCGTGCCTTCGTGGAGCAGAAGCTCAATGAAGGTCTGAATGTGATCCTGGATATCGAAGTCCAGGGAGCCCGTCAGGTCCGCGAGAAAATGCAGAACGCCGTTCTCATCTTCATCATTCCGCCTTCCCTGGAGGAGCTGCGCCGCAGACTTGTCAATCGGGGTACCGATGCTGCCGATGTGATCGAAGCAAGGCTTCAGCGCGCCGCCGAAGAGCTCAAGGAAGCGGAATTGTACGACTATCTCATCATTAACGACGATCTCGATACTGCGGCTCGGGAGTTTACTTCCATTCTTACTGCCGAGCACTGCAGAGTTCCCCATAGAATTCACCTGTTGAAGGAATATTAAAAAAATGCGCCGCACAGCGGCAGAAGTGAGGTTATCCATTATGATGCTTTATCCCCCCGTAGCTGAGCTGGTCGACAAGATCGGCAGCCGTTATCAGCTTGTGAATCTGGTCGCCCGCCGGGCAAGAGTCATCTCCGCCGAGGCGGAGGAAAACCAGATCTCTCTGGACAGAAAACCGGTTTCCTCTGCCATCGATGAGGTTTATACCGGCAAGCTTTCCATTGTGAAAAAGAACGACTGATTTTTGATCCTCTGAAAGGGCGGTGATCCAGCTTGCCGGTTTTCATAGCAAAAGTTGCGGTGTCAGCGGCGACCTACTGGATCGACCGTCCTTATGACTATCTGATCCCGGAAGAGCTTCAAGGAAAAGTCCTTCCCGGAATGCGCGTTTACGTGCCATTTTCCAGAGGAAATCGCCGCGTGGAAGGCATCGTCCTTGCGGTGACGGACGGCAGCAAGTATGAAGCGCTCAAGCCTGTCCTCGCTGTCCTGGACGAGCAGCCTGTTCTCACCGATGAACAGATCCGCCTGGCTCTATTTATGCGGGAGCGCTTTTTCTGTACTGTCTATGACGCCGTAAAGGCCATCCTGCCTGCAGGACTCTGGTTCAATGCGGACGGGTCCCGCCGTGTGAACGACAAGACGGTGGAAATGGCCCGCCTCTCTGTCCCGGCTGAGGATGCCGCCGATCTGGCGGATCGGATCCGGCACAGATCGCCCAGACAGGCGGAACTGCTGGATCTTCTATGCAGCTTTGAGGCGCTTCCGGTCAAGGATCTGCTGCTTCACGGGAACGCTTCCCGCGCTTCGCTGAAGTCCCTTTGCGACAAAGAGCTGGTCTCTCTTTATCAGAGGGAAGTCTTTCGGCGTGCGGAGATCCCTTCTGAGGAAAGAGTGCCGCTTCCTGTTTTAAATGAGGAGCAGCAGGCGGTTTTTGAGAAGCTCTCTGCTCTGAGCTCCAGCGGCAAAGCCGGCTGCGCCCTTTTGCAGGGAGTCACCGGCAGCGGAAAGACCAGCGTTTATATCCATTTGATCCAGCAGCAGCTCTCCCGCGGCAAGTCCTCTATTCTTCTGGTACCTGAAATTGCTCTGACGCCCCAGATGCTTCGCACCTTTTCCAATCATTTTGGAGACGAGGTCGCCGTTTTGCACAGCTCGCTTTCGCTGGGAGAGCGCTATGACGAATGGAAGCGTATCCGATCCGGCCGCGCCCATCTGGTCATCGGGACCCGAAGCGCCGTCTTTGCGCCGGTTCAGGACCTGGGGATCCTGATCATCGACGAGGAGCAGGAGGAGACTTATCGTTCCGAAAACGCTCCCCGCTATCATGCCAGAGACGTCGCCAAGTATATCTGCAGCAAGGCCGGCTGCACCCTTCTTCTCGGCTCCGCAACTCCGGAACTGGTGAGCCGCTATCAGGCGCAGATCGGGCGCTATGCCTATTTTCGTCTGGATAAGCGCTACAACGCCCAGAAGCTGCCCAGTGTCCGCATTGTGGACATGAAGAGGGAACTTCGGGAGGGAAACGGAGGCTGCATCAGTTCCGTGCTGGCGCAGGAACTGCAGAAAAACCTGGACGCGGGTGAGCAGAGTATCCTCTTCCTTAATCGCAGGGGGACCAACAAGCTCATCAGCTGCGGCGATTGCGGCTTTACCTATAAGTGCCCCCGCTGCAGCGTGTCCCTTACCTATCACAGCCTCAATCGGAGACTACTGTGCCATTATTGTGGGTATTCCAGAAGGGTGGACGATGCCTGCCCGGAGTGCGGCGGCCGTCTCAAATACGTGGGCGCCGGCACCCAGCTTGTCGTGGAAGAGCTGCAAACTCTCTTTCCGGGGCGGGAGATCCTTCGCATGGACACAGATTCTCTGGCGCCTGTCGGCTCCCATGAGGAGCTCTTCGATCGGTTTCGGAAAGAGAACACCCCCTTTCTTGTGGGTACACAGATGGTTACCAAGGGCCTGAATTTTGAAAATGTCACCCTTGTGGGCGTGCTTTCCGCCGACCAAAGCCTCTATGCCGGCGACTATCGCGCCGGAGAGAGGACCTTTTCCCTGATCACCCAGGTCGTCGGGCGCAGCGGCCGTGGTACGAAGCCCGGACGCGCCATTATCCAGACCTACACACCCGAAAACGAGACCATCCGCCTTGCGGCGGAGCAGGATTATGAAGCCTTTTATGCCTCGGAGATCGAAGTGAGAAAGCTCCAGAACGCGCCGCCTTTTACCGATCATCTTTCCGTTACCATCTCCGGCATGACAGAAAGCCTTGTTGTAGAGGCCGGGCGCTTTGTGAGGGATCGGCTGGAAGCGCTGATCGGGCGTCAAAAAGCGGATTTTCTCGGCCCAACGCCGCTGAATGTGGTCAAAGTCAACAACCGTTTTCGGTATCGTGTGCATATCAACTGCATCGCCGGTGCATCCATCCGCGGCTTTATTGCCCAGGCGGTGATCGAGTGCAACACAGACAAGCGTTTTCGCGGGGTTTCCGTCTTTGCGGAAAATGACCCGCTCAATACATAAAAAGCCTTCTTGGCAGATGGGAGATCCTATGGCACTTCGAAATATACTCACAAAAGAACAGCCCGCACTCTACAAAAAATGCCGTCCTGTCACGGAGTTCAATCCGCGCCTGCATCAATTGCTGGACGACATGGCGGAAACGCTGGAAAAGGCAAACGGCGTAGGCCTTGCCGCACCCCAGGTGGGTGTTCTGCGCCGCGTCGTTCTCGTTATAGAGACCAACGTGCCGGAGAATGAACCGGAAAAACTGCTTGAGCTGGTGAATCCTGAAATTCTGGAAACCTCCGGTGAACAGGACGGCCCGGAAGGATGTCTCAGCGTTCCCGGCGAATATGGCCTGGTAAAGCGTCCCATGAACGTGAAGGTCCGCGCACAGGACCGCTACGGCAACTGGTTTGAGGCAGAGGGCACCGGTCTTACCGCAAGATGCTTCTGCCATGAGATCGACCATCTGGATGGTATCGTCTTTACCTCCAAGTGCGAGCGGATGCTCACCGAGGAGGAACTCCAGGGCGGCGAGGCCGCAGCGGAAGAGGAAGAGAACTGAGATGCGCATTGTTTTTATGGGCACCCCGGATTTTGCCGCTGCCTCTCTGCGCAAGCTTCTGGACGAGAAGTTTGAAGTCGTCGGGGTGTTTACCCAACCCGATAAACCCAAGGGCAGGGGAATGGAGCTGGCCTTTTCGCCGGTGAAGGAACTGGCGCTGCAGGCAGGCCTTCCGGTTTTTCAGCCCGACAAGATGCGGGACGGCCGTGCTCTCTCGATCCTGCAGCAACTTCAGCCCGATATCCTCGTGGTCGTTGCCTATGGCAGGATTCTTCCGGATGAGCTTCTTGCGCTGCCCCGTTATGGAGCGGTAAACGTCCACGGCTCCCTTCTCCCCAAGTATCGCGGTGCCGCTCCCATCCAGTGGGCTGTCCTTAACGGGGATAAGACCACCGGTGTCAGCACCATGTATCTGGCCCACGATATGGACGCAGGCGATATCATCTACACGGCCGAGACGCCCATCGGGGAGTTTGAGACCTCTGGAGAACTTTTTGACAGGCTTATGGTCATGGGCGCGGAGCTTCTTGTGAAGACTCTGCGGGATATCGAAGCGGGCAGCGCCCCCAGGACCCCACAGGACCATGCCCGGGCCAGCTATGTAAAAATGCTGGACAAGTCTCTCTGCCCCATCCGCTGGGAGCAGCCTCCTCGCGGCGTGATCAAGCAGATCTACGGCCTTCAGCCCTGGCCGGTGGCCACGATGGAGCTGAACGGCACCGTCTATAAGGTATTTGCCGCAGAGTATACCGATACCAGGGCCGCCAGGGCTCCCGGCGCGCTGGTCGCCGCCGACGAAAGAGGCATCGAGATCGCCTGCGCTCAGGGGCAGACCATTCGTGTCACACAGCTGCAGGCTCCCGGCAAAAAACGCATGGCTGCGGCGGACTTTCTGCGCGGCCACCCCCTCAAGGTGGAATGATGGAAAACAACGCCAGAATCGTCGCTTTTCGGGCGTTGGAACGCTGCGAAAAGGATCATGCCTGGTCCGCAGTCACACTGGACTCTCTTCTGCGGGAAACGGAGCTTCCCGCCAGGGATGCCGCCCTTGCCACCCGCATGTTTTTGGGTGTGCTGCAGAACGAGACGTATCTGGACCATTACCTGGATCTCTTCTGCAGAACCAGGACGGAACCCGCCCTTCGCGCAGTGCTGCGTCTCGGGGCTTATCAACTGCTCTTTCTGGATAAGATCCCGGCTCACGCCGCTGTCAGCGAGACGGTGGAGCTTTGCAGATCTGTCCGTTTGGATCGGGGCGCCTCTCTTGTCAACGCTGTATTGAGAAGACTCTCCGAAAACAAGGATCGCTTGCCGCCCATTCCGGGAGAGGGGAGCGCATCCTTTCTTGCCATCCGTTACAGTCACCCGCTCTGGCTTGCAGAAAGGCTGATGCGGGAACAGGGATATCACCAGACCGAGGCCTTTTTCCGCGCGAATAATGAAACTGCGCCTCTGTGTATCCAGCTCAATCGCCTGCGTGTCAGCACTGCGGACTATCTCCGTTCCCTTGACCGGCTTGGTATTTCCTATCGCATTTTCCCGGAACTGCCCGGCTGCCTGGAGCTGGACGGCGGCAAAGTGACCGCCCTTCCCGGCTTCGAAGAGGGGCTTTTCTATGTGCAGGACCGTGCTGCCCGCATAGCTGTCCATGCAGCGGGAGTCATGCCCGGTATGCGCATCCTGGATGCCTGTGCCGCCCCCGGCGGCAAGAGCATGGCGGCGGTCCTGGACGCGAGGGGGGATTGCCGGCTCATTGGCTGCGATCTGCACGAGAAAAAATTGAGGCTGATCCTCAGCTCTGCCAAAAGGCTGGGGTTGGAGGACTGCATGGATACCCTCGCTGCCGACGCAAGGAGTTTTCGTCCAGAATGGGAATCCTCTTTTGATGTCGTTTTGGCAGATGTGCCCTGCTCCGGGCTTGGCGTGATCCGCAAAAGGCCGGAGATCCGCCGTAAGGGCGAAGAGGAACTGCAGGCTCTGCCTCAGATCCAGGGCGCGATTCTGGATAACCTTTGCCGCTATGTAAAACCCGGCGGCGTTCTTCTATACTCCACCTGTACGGTCCTGCAGGCGGAAAACCGGGATCAGCTCTCCTCGTTTCTGCAAAAGCACCCGGATTTCTCCGCAGAGGACTTTTCCGTCGGCGGCATTCATTCCGCTGACGGCTGCTATTCATTCTGGCCCCAGATCGATGGGACCGACGGATTCTTTGCCGCCAAATTGAGAAGGAAAACACTATGAAAAAAGATATCCTCTCCATGCTCCCGGAGGAGATCGAGACTGAGCTTGAAAACCTGGGAGAGCCGAAATATCGAGCGCTTCAGGTCTTCACCTGGCTCCATCGCGGCGTGCGGGATTTTGAGGAGATGAGCAATCTCTCCAAGCCTCTGCGGCAGAAGCTCCGGGAGAACTACAGCCTCTATCGGCCCCGTGTGCTGAAAAAGCAGGTCTCTCAAATCGACGGCACCATCAAATACCTCTGGGAACTGGCAGACGGCAACGCGGTGGAGACCGTTGTCATGCAGTATAAGCACGGCAATACCGTCTGCGTCTCTTCTCAGGTGGGCTGCCGTCAGGGCTGCGCCTTTTGTGCCTCCACCATCGGCGGTCTTGTTCGGAGCCTCGAACCCTCTGAGATCCTGGATGAGGTGCTCTTTTCCCAGCTGGACTCCGGTCTTCCCATCTCCAACATTGTCCTTATGGGCATTGGAGAGCCGCTTGATAATTTTGACAATGTGATGCGCTTTCTGGAGCTGGTGAATCATCCCAAAGGGATGAACATTGGCATGCGTCATATTTCGCTTTCCACCTGCGGCCTGATCGAGCGTTTCGACGATCTGGCTGACAGGGACCTGCAGCTTACGCTCTCGGTATCTCTCCACGCTCCCGATGACGAAACCCGCTCCCGCATTATGCCCGCCAACCGCGGCAGGGGCGTGGAAAAGCTCATGGATGCCTGCCGCCGCTATTATGAGCGGACCGGGCGGCGCATCTCCTTTGAGTACGCCATGATAGACGGGGTCAACGACACGGAATACCATGCAAGGCTCCTGGCCAAGGAAGCCCGGAGTCTTGCCGCCCACGTGAATCTGATCCCACTGAACCATGTGGAAGAGCGGCAATTCAAGCCTTCTACCTCCGGTCACATGAAGGCATTCATCAATATTCTGGAAGACGCGGGGGTCAATGTCACAGTCCGCAGAAGACTGGGCAGTGATGTAGACGCTTCCTGCGGCCAGCTGCGCCGCAAGATGCAGGCAAAGGGTACACGGGAGACGGAAGTCTCAGCTGTGAAATGAGGGAATCATGAAAAGTTTTGGCCTTACAGACAAAGGTCCGACCCGTTCGGAAAATCAGGATTGCTTTCTTCTGGAGCTCTGCCCGGAGAAGAACTGCCTGATCGCCGTTCTCTGCGACGGAATGGGCGGCGCGAAGGCAGGCGGGGTTGCCAGCCAGCTCTGTATCAAGGCTTTTGTTTCAAAAGTTTTTGAAAAACTTACGGCTCTTACCGACAAGTCAGTGGATTACCGCGGCCTTCTGCAGTCCTCCTGCAGCGAAACCAACGGCGTGATTTATGCCTATTCCCGTTTCAGCGAGGAATTCAACGGCATGGGCACTACGCTGGTTGGCGGTATCATGAAATCCAACGGAAATGGGTATATTATCAATATCGGCGACAGCCGCGCCTATCAGATTTCCCCCCTGAAAAACAGCATCCGCCAGATTACCCGGGACCATTCTCTGGTGGAGGAGTTGGTTCGTTTTGGCGCCATTACCCGGGAAGAGGCCAAGACCCATCCCAAGCGCAATGTGATCACCCGCGCTTTGGGTACTGAGGAGAGGACGGATTCAGATTATTTCAGCTTTCATCTGAGAGCAGGAGAGTTTCTCCTGCTGTGCTCGGACGGGCTGAGCAACACCGTCAGCGATGAGGAGATGCTGGAGCAGGCCGCAACAGCCCGTGACCCGGAGGATCTGTGCCGAAAGCTGATGGATTTAGCCATTCGGCGTGAAGCCAGGGACAATGTCACGGTCGTCGTCGTCAGCAAATGACCGGAGAGGGAGAATCATATGGAAAACAAGCAAAATCCCAATAATCTGGTCCTGGAAGACCGTTATGAATTGCTGGAGATCATCGGCGAAGGCGGCATGGCTGTGGTCTACAAGGCCCTGGACCGCCGTCTGAACCGTTTTGTTGCGGTGAAGGTCATGCGTCCGGAGATGGCGCAGCAGGAAGAATTCCGGCAGCGCTTCTTTGCCGAGTCTCAAGCTGTCGCCATGCTCTCCAGTCCCAATATCGTCGCCGTATACGATGTGAGCCACAGCACCGATATCGAATACATAGTCATGGAACTAGTAGACGGTATCACGTTGAAGCAGTATATGCAGCGCAAAGGACCCATCCCATGGCGGGAGGCCGTGTACTTTGCCAAGCAGATTGCCCGGGCCCTGGCACATGCCCATGAAAAGGGCGTGATCCATCGGGACATCAAACCCCAAAACATGCTCCTCCTGCGGGACGGGACCCTGAAAGTGGGTGATTTCGGCATCGCGGCGCTGGAAAATGAACTGCGGGACGAGAGCGGCACCGCCATCGGCTCCATCCACTATATCGCGCCGGAGCAGATCCGGGGCGAGAATCCGGATGCCCGCAGTGATCTCTACTCGCTGGGCGTTGTCCTTTACGAGATGCTTACCGGACAGAAGCCCTATACCGGCGATACCCTGGGCGAGATCGCTGTCAAGCATATGAACACCGAGCCCACGCCGCCTACCAAGCTTGTGCCGGAGATTCCGCCGGAGCTGGAGCACATCACCCTAAAGGCCATGAAGGCCAACCTCTTTGAGCGCTACCAGAGCGCTGAGGAGTTGATCCGGGATCTGGACCGCTTTGCCCTCACCCAGACCCAGCAGGAGGATGAGGCCGAAGCGGAATCCCTGGATGCTCCCTCCGTTGCCCCTGTGCGCTCTATCAGTGAGATGTCCAAGGAAAAGTACCGTCGCCGTCGTCGGAGATCTGCCAGAGTCAGCTTCCTGTCCGGCGCCTTCGGCGTCCTCCTCGTGATCCTGGCACTTTTTGTCTTTCTGCTTCAGTTTTTCCTGAAGGACTACTTTCCCGATAAAGGCACCGAGGATCGCGCCTCCGGGCACATGATGATGCCGAATCTGCAGGGCATCTCTGTGGATTCCATCCTGAAAAACCCGGAAAACTCCGTCTTCAATTTTGAGATCATCTATCTCAACTCCAGCGGTACCGGGGAGTACAATCCATCGGACTACACCGTGGAGCGGCAGGATCCCGGCGCCGGGACCCGCATCAGCCTGAAAAAGGGCGGTACCCCGGTGCGTCTTTATGTAAGCACCGGCGTCGTCCAGGTCCCTGATGTCTATAATCTGGACTACCGGGAAGCAACCGCAATTCTCCGCGTCTCCGGCTACTATGTGGAGATCGTGGATGAGATCTCGGAGACCTTTGCCCGCAACGCGGTCATGAGCATGTACCCCGAAGCCGGAACATCCCTGGAAAAGGGCTCTGTCGTGTATCTCACCGTCAGCGCCGGTGCCGAGGTCGTTCAGGTATCGGTCCCGAATCTGGTGGGACTCTCAGAGCTTGCCGCCATCGAGAAGATCGAAAGCAGCGAGCTCAGCTACGGCGGATCGGAATATGTGAACAGCGATCTGCCCTCGGGTACGGTCATCGGGCAGAGCGAGGAGAATTATAATCTGGTTCCTGCCCACGCCAAAATCATTCTGCGAGTGTCCCTGGGACCGGAGGAAGGATGACGGAAGGAATCATCATCAAAGCCCTCAGCGGCTTCTATACGGTGAGGACCCGTGAGGGAGATCTTACCTGCAAGGCGAGAGGAAAGTTTCGTCTGGACGGAACCTCCCCCCTTGTGGGGGACAAGGTGACCTGCATCCGGGAGAAAGACGGCAGCGGACGCATCGAGCATGTCCACCCACGCCGCAACTGGTTCATTCGTCCCGCCGTGGCGAACATCGATGCGCTGGTGTTCGTCGCCGCAAACGTCAATCCCGTGACTGACCCCTTCCTCATCGACAGGGTCTCCGTGATCGCCGCCGAGGCGGACTGTGAGCTGATCCTCTGCGTCAATAAGACGGATTTGGATCAGGGAACGCAGCTGCGCCGGGACTTCTCCCGGGCCGGGTTTTCCGTGTACGCCACCAGCGCCGAGACCGGAGAAGGGATCGAGACGCTGCGGGAAGCACTGCGGGGCAAGATCTGCGCGTTTACCGGCAACTCCGGTGTTGGAAAATCCAGCCTGCTGAATCGCCTGATCCCCGGCGCTGCGCTGCCCACTGCCGAAGTCAGCGAAAAGCTGGGCCGCGGCAAGCACACCACCCGCCATGTGGAGCTCTTCCGTCTGGGAGAAAACAGTTACGTTGCCGATACTCCGGGCTTCGCGTCCTTTGAGATCGAAATGATGAAGCCCATCGCCAAGGAGAACCTGCAGTTTGATTTCCCGGATTTTGCGGAGTATATCGGCAAATGCCGCTTTCCGGACTGCAGCCATCGCAAAGAACCCGGTTGTGCGCTGCGGGAAGCCGTGGAAGCCGGTGCCCTGGTAGAAGGCCGTTATCGCTCTTATCTTCGCCTCTATGAGCAGAGTGCCCAGTTCAAGGACTGGGAGTTGAAAGAAAAAAGTACATAAAGCAATCGCCCTCCGCATATCGTGTATGGAAATACCGAGTGCGGGGGGCGGTTTGCTGTGCGAAGAGGACGCTGCGGTCTTTGGGGTTTAGCCGCGATCGGCCTGGGGCTGATCATTCTGCTGGCCCTGATCCTTCCGTCGGAATTCTGGTGGTTCTTCCTGGCTGCCGGTCTGATCGGACTGGGGGTCTGGTGCCTGCGCTGCTGCTGGTAGGAAACACGGATCTTGGGAAAGGAATAAGGAATGCGAGTATATGTATTTCGCCTGCCGCGTTTTTTGTCGGCGCTCCTGCTCTGGCTGCGCGGCGGTACAGGAGATTGATCATCACTGAAAAAGGAGAGTTCCATGGAAATCAAGCTGCTGCAGAAAGAATCACCCGTGTGGGTCGCGGGTGATCCCATCCATCAACAGGTATCGTTTCACGCCGAGGCGGTAGTTCCCGATACCGCGGAGGACGTACAGGAAATCGTCTGGACCCGCGGAGGTCTGCTTCTCAAGGGCAAGGAACCGGGTCTTCACGCCGCAAGTGTCACCGGAGAGGCCTGGGCCAGCGTTCTGTATCTGACCGAAAACGGGCAACTGGAAAGAATCCGACTGCGCAAGGAATTCGAGATCGTCTTCGAGGCGGAGACCTCCGACCCGGACGCACTGCCTCACCTTGCCTGGTATCTCAGCGGTCTTCAGGGGAAGCTTCTGAATCCCAGAAAGCTCAGTGTAAGTTTTGAAGTCCAGGCCACGCTGCGCAGCTTTCAGCGCGGGAGCATGCTCACGGAAACCGCGCTCCCGGAAGGGGAGTGGAGAGGCCTCCATGTGTTGAAAGAACAGACAAGCGCGCTGGCTCTCACCGCCGTATCCGAAAAGCAATTCACCTTGCGGGAGCAGCTGCCTTTTTCCGCGGATCAGATTGCCTTGTCGCAAATCGACGCAGAGGAACTGAACTTTGCACTGCAGGGTACCGAACAGGTCGGAAGCCGCTGCATTGTAAAGGGAGAACTGCAGCTGCAGCTTCTGGGAAGAGACGACTCAAAGCTTCCGGCCAAGGCGGCGTTTCGCGTTCCGTTTTCCCAGCTTCTGGATATCACGGAGGACGCTCTGGATCAAAGCAGCATACGGATCGAACCCAATTCCGTATACCTGGACTGGACGGAAGGATCCGGCGGCGAGCGCAGTCTGGATCTTGAAGTGCATGCCCTGCTGCAATTCAGCGCCTTTACCCGACGGGATGTCATTACGATCCGGGATGCCTACAGCACCGCCATGCCCTTGTCAGCGGAGCAGTGTGATCTTGCGCTGCTTCGCTCTGCAGAGGCACGTACGTGCGTTCTCAGCGCAGATGCCTCTGTGCCGATGCCGGATGATCTGCAGGAGCTACTTGCCGCAGAGGCGAAAACAGGACCCCTGGAGAGAAAAGAGGAGATTGCCAGAATACCGCTCTATCTGGACGTCCTTTATCGCAGCAGCGACGGAAGTCTTGCCGCCGCCAGGCGAAGCGCGAAGCTTGATGTCACGGATATTCCTGCAGATGCAGTGATTCTTTCGCAGCGCATGTCTTCATTCTCAGCATCACAAGAGGGTGCTGAGATCCGGTTTTTCGGGGCAGCAGAGATCCGGTGGGAGCGGACGGAAACGGAAAAGATCTCCACCCTCTCGCTTCTTCGCCTGGACGAAGAGCAGGCGTGGAGCAGAACGGAAAGCCCCAGCGTCTATCTTGTCCGCAGGGGAGGGGAGAGTCTCTGGAATCTGGCAAGAGAATACCGCTCCAGTGAGGAGCTCATCCGGTCCTGTAACGCGGAGGACGCAAAACTGCTTCTGATCCCCGCGGAAACATAAAAGGCTTTCTTGCCTTCGTCCATCAAAAAACCAAAAACTCAAACGAAATACTTGTCATCAGCCTCCTCTTGTGTTAAAATGACCGATGTTGAATTTTAGCACAAGAGGAGCTGTTTTATATGTCCGGACATTCCAAGTGGCACAACATACAGAAAACCAAGGGCGCCGCAGACGCCAAACGCGCTCAGGCCTTTACCAAGATCGCCCGTGAGATGATCGTGGCTGTCAAGGAAGGCGGCGGCGGAGATCCCCGCTCCAATTCCAAGCTGGCTGCCGTCATTGCCAAGGCAAAGGCGGCCAATATGCCCAACGACAACATCAAGCGCACCATTGATAAAGCGCTGGGTGCCGGCAACACCGAGAACTACGAAAAGATCGTCTACGAAGGCTATGGACCCAAGGGGATTGCCGTCATTGTCGAGACCATGACCGACAATCGCAACCGCACCGCCGGTGAGATGCGTCATTATTTCGACAAGTACGGCGGAAACATGGGCGCCGCCAACTGCGTCAGCTGGTCTTTCGACCGCAAGGGCGTCATTGTTATTGATAACGAAGATGAAGAGCTGGATGAGGATACCGTTATGATGGACGCTCTGGAAGCCGGTGCCGATGATTTTGAGGCCGAAGGCGAGACCATGACCGTATATACCGGTGAAGATGACGTTGCCGCTGTCTCCGAGGCGCTGACCGAAAAGGGCTACAAGCTGCTGGAGGCACAGGTGGAAATGCTGCCCCAGAACGGCTACATCAAGCTCACCGATGAGGACGATATCAAGAACATGCAGAAGATGCTGGACATGTTCGAGGATAACGACGACGTGCAGAACGTCTGGCACAACTGGGAAGACGCGGAGTGATGGCTTTTCGTTCTGAAAATCCATCGGATTGATCTTCAGTTGAACTGACCCGGGTCAACAGCAGATAAACCGCTGCCAGGCCATCCCCTCAAAACTGTCTATTGAAGGGCGCGTTGCAAAATGCAGAACCCTGTCATTCCGAACCAGTGACCGATGTCACTGGTTCGGGAATCCGCATCTCTTAACGGATTGCCACGCCAGTGCTGCGACACTGGCTCGCAATGACATTGCATTTTGCAACGCGCCCTTTTCCATGGGAAAAGCTTGTCCTTTTTGATAAAATAACTTGACTTCTTATCCTTTCGTATGTTTGAATGATAATAGACTACTTCGCTAAAAGGCGGAATGTCATCCACAACGGACACGAATTCGAATGCGGCTGATCGAAAGGAGGATCAAGATGAAAAAATGGATCGCACTCGCGCTTGCTCTTGTGCTGGTACTGGGCCTTCCCGCCTGCGGGGAGAGCGAACAACCGGACCCAAACGCCGGACTTTACGAGGCGGAATCCGCCAAGATGTACGGCATCAGCATTCAGATCTCCGATGTGTTTGAGGACGGCTTCTCTCTGGAACTGAAAAACGGAGGCAAAGCAGTATTCCATTATGAGGGCAAAAACTATAATCTGAAATGGACGCTGGACGGCGAGGTTTTCCACGCAGAGGGCGGCGGAGCCACGCTGGATGGCAGCTTGTCCGAGGGCGTGATGCTGCTGCAAAACGTGCTGGACAGCGGAATGGAGATCACCCTTGTGTGCAAGGAGCTTACGCCGAAGAGTTGAGGCCCTGTCAGTTCCGGTGTTTTGCTCCGGGTGCGTCATTCCTTCCCGAAAAATGGGATGACAATTCCTCTGCTTTGGTGTATAAAAGGACGTGAGCGAAAGCTCGCGTCCTTTTTCCGTTACAAGGAGAGAGGGGAGAGAAAAAAGCTCGAAGAGGGGAGGCCTGCGGCATGAAACAATGGATTCGGGATCACGCGATCGGGCTGACGCTGCTGCTGGTCCTATCACTGATGCTCATGATCTTTTGCTTTTCCGCCCAACCGGCAGACAAATCGGATGAAACCAGCGGGTATTTCGTCTCGCTGATCGTGACGCTGCTGTCCCCGGATTATGAATCGCTGGATCCGGACGCGAAAGCAGCGCTTGAGAATCGCGTCTCTTTCCTTGTGCGAAAAACGGCGCATTTTACCGAATACACCCTGCTTGGGTTTGCTCTGATGCTGCACGCTGCAGCACTGCAGGAGAAGATAAGAATCCCATTTCCGGGATCGACCGCTTTCATCATCGGAAGCCTCTATTCCGTATCCGATGAACTGCACCAGGTCTTTGTACCCGGCCGCAGCGGGGAAGGGAAGGACGTCCTGCTGGACAGCGCAGGAGTCCTGTTGGGGGTGCTGCTTCTGCGCTTGCTCCTGCATTTGTGGAAGAAGCGGCTTCTGCCCTGATATTCTTGTTATAATGCAAAAGAGACGCGGATGCGATTCCTCGTCTCTTTTGCGTATATACCCCCTGCGTTCGGCAACATACCCAGTGGGGGGTATATTTCCTCGGATGGATCCCCCATTCTGCCATTTCCGAAAGGGTGCTTGCGCCTGCCGTCGAAATATGATAAAATCAGCTATGGAGTTGATTTTATGCGCATTTTGGGTATCGATCCCGGCGTTGCCACCATCGGCTTCGGCGTGGTGGATACGGACCGGAATCGACAGGCTCTTGTCAAATGCGGGGTGATCACCACGCCCGCACATACCCAGCTTTCCAGCCGCCTGGAACAGATCTTCCGGGACATGGCGGACCTGCTGGACATTTTCAAGCCGGATGCCGTCAGCATTGAGGAGCTGTTTTTCAATACCAATATCACCACCGGCATTGCCGTGGCCCACGCAAGGGGCGTGATCCTGCTGGCCTGCCGGCTGGCCGGTGTTGCGATCTATGAATATACGCCCCTGCAGGTCAAACAGTCTGTGGTGGGCTACGGCCGCGCGGAAAAGAAGCAGGTCATGGACATGGTCAAGCGCCTCTGCAATCTTCCTGCGCCCCCAAAACCGGATGACGCGGCTGACGCTGTCGCTCTTGCGCTCTGTCACGCGCGCAGCTCCACCAGTTTATTGAATCGGGGAGGCAACAACGAATGTTCTACCACATAGAAGGGATTGTGTCTGAGCTGGGCCAAAACCTGGCCGTGCTGGACTGCGGCGGTCTGGGCTTTGCCCTGAACGTCACGGCCAATACCCTGAGCCGGCTGAAAAACGGGGATAAAGTCAAGCTTTATGTTACGGAAAGCATCGGGGAGACAAATTTCGACCTCTTCGGCTTTTATGACAAGGGGGAGAAGCGCTGCTTCGAAATGCTCATTGCCGTCTCCGGTATCGGCCCCAAGGCTGCCCTTTCCATCCTGAGCTACAACAGCCCCGAAAGCCTCGCTCTGGCCATTCTGAACGATGACGTCAAAGCCCTGACCGTGGCCCCCGGCATCGGCAAAAAGATCGCACAGCGGGTCATTCTGGAGCTCAAGGACAAAATCGGTAAGGAACTTCAGAGTACCGACTGGTCCATGCCGGCTGTCAGCGCTCCCGCCGCCCAGGCAGGGGAAAACCGCGCCCTGAACGATGCCATTGCCGGTCTTGCCGTTTTGGGATATTCCAGCGCGGAACTGGGCCCGGTGCTGAAGAGCATGGACCTCACAGGCCTCGACGCCCAGGCCATCATCAAAGCCGTGCTGAAGCAAATGGTCAAGTAAGCTTCCCGTTCTCCCTTGCATATGCAAGGCAGGCAAAGCAAAACTAAGAATCCCGGAGGGATTTTCATGAGCATCAATTTTTCCGAAGATACCGGCGAAGTGCTGACCACATCGGTCTCTCTCCCGGAAGACCAGGCGGAAGGATCTCTGCGCCCCAGAACTCTGACCGAGTATATTGGGCAGGAGAAGGCCAAGGGCAATCTGGAGATTTTCATCAACGCCGCCAAAATGAGAAACGAGCCTCTGGACCATGTGCTGCTCCACGGCCCCCCGGGGCTTGGCAAGACCACCCTGGCCGCGGTGATCGCCAACGAGATGGGCGTCAACATGCGCATTACCTCCGGTCCCGCCATTGAAAAGCCCGGCGATCTGGTCGCTATGCTGACAAACCTCAACGAAGGGGATATCCTTTTTGTGGATGAGATCCATCGGCTGAACCGCGCCTATGAGGAGATTCTCTACCCCGCCATGGAGGACTTTGCCATCGACATCATCCTGGGCAAGGGCCCTTCCGCCAATTCCATTCATCTGGATTTGCCCCGCTTCACCCTCATCGGCGCCACCACCCGCTCCGGGCAGCTTACCGCGCCCCTGCGGGACCGCTTCGGCGTGGCCCTTCGTCTGGAGCTTTACAGTCCCAAGGAACTGCAGCGGATCGTCACCCGTTCCGCCGGGATCCTGAATGTGGATATTGAGCCGGACGGCGCTTTTGAAATCGCCTCCCGCTCCCGGGGCACGCCCCGTATCGCAAACCGGCTTCTCCGCCGGGTCCGGGACTTTGCCCAGGTCCGCGCCGACGGTGTGATCACCCGGGAAGTGGCGGATCTGGCGCTGAGTCGCCTGGAAGTCGACCATATGGGTCTGGATGCGCTGGATCGGCGGATGCTCCGCAGCATCATCGAGTTCTATAACGGCGGGCCGGTGGGCCTGGAGACCCTGGCTGCCACCATCAACGAGGAAGCCGTGACGCTTGAAGATATGTATGAGCCCTATCTGCTGCAGCAGGGCTTCCTGACCCGGACGCCCAGAGGCCGCTGCGTAACCAGGCGGGCTTATGAGCACCTCGGGATCGCATACATGGGCCAACAGCAGATGGATATTTGACCTCGCTGTATGAAATATCATAAATTTTCCCTCGAAAATGCGAAAAAGTTATTGACTTTGCCCGAAGCTTCGATATAATAAGGAATGTACGTTTATAGTATTTTTCATGAATGATGCGTGACTATTTTTCTTTGAGCGACAGGGATCTGCAGCGACTCTCCGTACAGGAGGGAGACCGTGCCGCAGAAGAGATCCTGGCCTCCCGCTATATGCAGCTGGTGCGAGCCTGTGCCCGACCGCTGTTCCTTGCGGGGGGAGACAGTGAAGATCTCAGCCAGGAAGGAATGTTCGGCCTCCTCTCGGCGATCCGGGAGTATGACCCCGAACAGGGCGTCAGTTTCCGCAGCTTTGCGGAACATTGCATTCGCATGCGCCTGTATTCCGCCGTGAAGACCGCATCCCGCATGAAGCACCAGCCTTTGAACGACAGCATGCCCCTTGAGCAACTCTCCGACGACTCCAGTTCGCAGTTATCGGCAGCACCCGAATATTTTCGCCGCAGCCCGGAGGATTTGGTTCTGGCAAGAGAGAGCAAGGAAGAGCTGAAAGAACTGTTTGCACGGTGTTTATCGAAAATGGAAAAGCAGGTCCTGGATCTGTTCCTGGATGGCCTGTCCTATCGGGACATTGCAAAGGCCCTGGATAAGGACGAGAAATCCGTGGATAACGCTGTGCAGCGGATCCGGCGCAAGTTGGCGCATTCCCTTCACCCCGGCGATATCAGCGTGAGCTGATCGCAAATACAGCCGATAACGGCAACTATCAAAAGAGAGGATTCCAAAATGTACGAAGACAAGACCTTAGTATGCAAAGAGTGCGGTAAAGAGTTCGTTTTCACCGCCGGTGAGCAGGAGTTCTACGCTGAGCGCGGCTTCCAGAACGAGCCCCAGCGCTGCAAGCCCTGCCGTGATGCTCGCAAGAACGCGGCCCGCGGTCCCCGGGAGTTCTTCACTGCCACTTGCGCTGCCTGCGGCGGCGAGGCCAAGGTTCCCTTTGAGCCCAAGTCCGATCGTCCCGTCTACTGCAGCGAGTGCTTTGCTAAGATGAGAGAGCAGGCCTGAATCGCCTGACAGGAAAGTGGGATGCGTTAAGCGTCCCACTTTTTCTTTTCCAATTCAAAGGAGGAGCGTAACATGGAAATCACAAGAGAAACAGTGATCGGCGAGATCGTGGAGAGCTGTCCGGAAGCCATGCCCGCCTTTATGGAGATCGGCATGCATTGCATCGGCTGCGCCATGGCCAGCGGGGAAACCGTGGAGCAGGCCTGTGCCGCCCACGGCGTCGATCCGGATGAGTTTCTGGAATATCTGAAAAAGTATCTGGAAACCGTCTGACCGCAGGCAGATTATCCCAAAAAGCCGGACAAGATCCGGCTTTTTTGATAAGTTCACTTTTCAGAGGACCCTTCTGATCGCAGATCGATTTAGGAAGGCTCGTACAAGGAGAAAGCATGAACAGGCGTTTGCAAGCCATTGAGAATATGATCCTGCCGGGGATCGGCGTGATTGATGTAGGAACAGACCACGGATATCTGCCTGTTTCCCTGGCCAGACACGGCTATCCCGGCGCGCTTTTCGCATCCGATATTGGGGAAGGGCCCCTCTCCGCCGCTCGCCGCAGCGCTGAGACGGCAGGTCTGGGGGAGCGCATTGCTTTTCAGCTCTGCGATGGTCTGGACCTCTGCGATCCGGCGTCTGTTGACACCATTGTGATCGCCGGAATGGGAGGAGACACCATCTGCGGGATCCTGGATCGGGCCGAATGGTGCATGCACCCCCGTTATCGCCTGATCCTTCAGCCCATGACCCGTGCCGAGGTCCTGCGCTATTGGCTGGTGAACAATGAATTCATCATAGAAGAGGAGCAGCTTGTTGCGGATGGCGGAGAAATCTACGCCGTCTTTTCCGCCCGTTTCGGCGGCTCCATGAAGCTTACGGATGCCGAACTCTACACGGGGGCTTTCGCCATGCTGGAGCAAGACCCGCTCTGGCCCGCCTTCCTTGCCAAACAGCTCGCTCGCTTTCGCAAGCTTTTACGCGGGCTGCGGCAAAGCGGTCGTGAGCCTGGGAGATTGCAATTGTTGGAAGGCATCCAACAGGATCTGGAAAAGGAGAGGATCAAATATGGCGACAGTACAGGAGATTTTTAACAAATTGTGCGAATACGCTCCCCTGGAGTTGCAGATGGATTTTGACAACTCCGGATTTCTCATTGGAAGGGGAGAGCGGCTGGTAGAGAGAGCCCTGCTTTCCCTCGATATCACCCTGCCTGTGATCCGGGAAGCGGAAGCAATGGGCGCTGACCTCATCATTTCCCATCATCCTTTGATCTTCCGGGCTTTGAAGGAGCTTCGCCCCAATGGCCCGGGGGAAAAAGCACTGCTCCTTGCCGAAAAGGGGATCTCTGCCATCTGCATGCATACCAATCTGGATATTGCCCAGGACGGCGTCAACGACGTTCTGATCCGCCTTTTGGGCGCCGAACCGGAGCAGGCTCTGGATGCGGACGGCTGCGGGCGCGTGGGAACCTTGCCGGAAGAGATGCCCCTTTCCGGTTTTCTTGCCCGCTGCAAGGATCTGCTGCAGGCCAAGGGGCTTCGCTATGTGGACGGAGGCAGGCCGGTTCGCCATATTGCCGTCATGGGCGGCTCGGGCGGAGACGAGTTCTCGGCTGCGCTGGAGAAAGGCTGCGACACCTATGTGACATCGGATGTCAAATACCACAGCTTTCTGGATGCCGCGGAGCAGGGCATCAATCTGATCGACGCCGATCATTTCTGTACCGAAAATCCCGTGATCCCTATCCTGGCGAATCGCCTGCGCGGCGCCTTCCCAGATGTGGAATTCGCAGTTTCAGAAGTCCATCATCAGGTGATCTCCTTCTTCTGAGCGCTGTTCTAAGCTGCCTCCGCTTCTCATACACTCGTAGCGACGAGACCATGAGAGCGGAGGCGTTTTTTATGACAGAGCAAAACATCTACCGGGAACTGTCCCAGCGTACCGGCGGCGCCTGCATGCTGGGCGTTGTAGGGCCCGTTCGAACGGGAAAATCCACCTTTATCAAGCGCTTTATGGAGACCCTGGTGATCCCGGGGATCCAGAATGATTATCTGCGCCAGAGGGCGCAGGACGAGCTGCCCCAAAGCGGCTCAGGCCGCACCATCATGACGGCGGAACCCAAGTTCGTGCCGGAGGAGCCGGTATCCATCGCGCTGGGAGAGAACAGCGAGCTATCCGTCCGCCTGGTGGACTGCGTTGGCTATATGGTGGATGGTGCAGCCGGGCAGATGGAGGACGGTCAAGAGCGTCTTGTGACAACGCCCTGGTTTGACCATGAAGTCACCATAACCGAGGCCGCTGAGAAGGGGACGGCCCTTGTCATTCAGGATCACGCCACCATCGGCATTGTGGTGACTACGGACGGGAGCATCTGTGATCTGCCCCGGGATGCTTATCGCATGCCGGAGCAGCGCGTCATCTCCGAACTCAAAGCCATCGGCAAACCCTTCGTTGTTCTTTTGAACAGCGCGGATCCGAGAGGGGAGAGGGCGCAAGCACTTGCTGCGCAGATCGCCGCCGATAACGGTGTCAGCTGCATACCTGTCAGCTGCCAGACCCTGAGTGAAGGGGAGATCCGGGAAATCCTGCATCTGGCTCTGGAGGAGTTCCCGCTCCGTGCGCTGCAGTTCTATCTGCCGGACTGGGTCACAGCACTTGCTCCGGAGGAAGAACTGAAGCAAAAGCTTTACGAGGCCATCAGAACCGCCGGGGAAGGCGTCGAAAAGCTGCGGGATCATCAGCTTGTCCAGACGCGTCTTCGAGATTCGGACTTGATCTCTTCTGTCTCGCTTGCACGGGAAGAGCCGGGAAAAGGCGTGGCAGCGATTCGTATTTCGCCTCCGCGGGATCTGTATTATGCCATGATCAGTGAGCGCTGCGGCACACAGGTGGAAAACGACGGGCAGCTGATGGCTCTGATGAGTGAGATGCGGGAGATCCGAAAGGAATATGCGCAAGTCCACGATGCGTTGGAAGAAGTCAGAACCACAGGCTACGGCATTATTCTTCCCGGAGCGGATGAACTGCGCCTGGAGGAGCCGCAAATCGTTCGTCAAAATGGCAAATACACCGTGAAACTCCGTGCCGAAGCGCCTGCTATCCATCTGATTCGCACCCAGATTGAAAGTGAGGTGAACCCCGCCATCGACGGAGACGGCGCCTCCGAAGAGATCCTGGGCTTCCTGCTCCAGGGATTTGATGGGGATATCAACCGCATATGGGAATCGAATATCTTCGGCCGCTCGCTCAACGATCTGGCGGAAGACAGCATTACCGGCAGGATCCGCGCTCTTCCGGACAATGTGAAGCGCCGGCTGCGGGATACGCTGGAACGACTGATCAATGAAGGCGGAAGCAGCCTTATCTGCATCCTGCTTTGATCTTCCCTTTGACTTCCCGGGGAGGAGACGATATAATGGATACGAAAAAGCCTGTACGCCAGAAAGAGGAGCCATTCCGCCGGCAGCGGATCCTTGCGGTCCTCTCCGCTGTGGTTCTCCTGCTCGGTTCCCTGTGTTTTGCCAAGTGGATGCTGCCGGAACGAAAGCCCGCTCTGGCGGAGCTGAAACGGCCTGTTCTGCTGATCGATCCCGGTCACGGCGGCTTCGACGGCGGCGCCATCGCTTATAACGGCGTGAAAGAAAGCGATCTGAACCTGTCCATCGCGATCAAATTGCGGGATCTCGCGGCGTTCTACGGTATCTCCGCCGCCATGACCCGACAGGATGACAATCCCAGAACCGATGCCGCAAGCTACAGTGAGCATGAAGACCTGGTGTATCGTGCCGATCTTGCCAACAGCCTTTCCTCCTGCGTTCTTTTCAGCATTCATCAGAACACGTTTCCCACCTCGCAGCCCAGCGGAGCCCAAATCCTCTATGGACCGGATGCGGAGAGCCGCCGACTCGGGGAGCTGACCCACCGGAACCTGATCGAAGGGATACAGCCTGAAAACCGCAGAGTTGCCGCGCCGGCGCCGAAGGGGCTTTTCCTCACATCCCATGTGAGCTGCCCGGTCGTTCTGGTGGAATGCGGCTTTCTTTCGAACCTTTCTGATCTCCAGCGCCTTTGTGATAACCGCTACCAAAGCAGTCTTGCAGCCGCGCTGCTGGGGTCCTACCTGCAATTTACCGATACATCCCGTGTTTGACGGGACAGGGAGAATGATATGGCCAACAAAAAGAAAACGGTTTATGTCTGCGCCGAATGCGGCTATGAGACTGCAAACTGGGCGGGGAAATGCCCCTCCTGCGGCAGCTGGAACAGCATGAAAGAGCTGACGCTGGACGATAAGCCGGGAATCCGCTCTGATTCCCGACGCTCGCTTCCCAAAGCGAAAAAAATGTCTCAGCTGGACACGGAGGCGGAGGTCCGCTTTGCAACCGGTATCTCAGAATTTGACCGGGTCCTGGGCGGAGGCGCGGTTCTGGGGTCTCTGAACCTGGTGGGCGGCGCTCCGGGCATCGGCAAATCCACCCTTCTCCTGCAGATGTGCGCCACCCTGGAGCCGGATCGGACGATCCTCTATGTTACCGCGGAAGAGAGCGAACGCCAGCTCAAGCTCAGAGCACAGCGCCTCGGCGTGGAAAACGAGGAACTGTTTGTCCTTGCCGAGACCGAGCTGGAAAGCATCCTGGCTGTGGTGGATGATCTCAAGCCGGAGATCCTCATCCTGGACTCCATTCAGACCGTATCCAGCGCCGAATCGGATTCCGCGCCAGGCAGCGTCAGCCAGGTACGGGAGTGCACCATGCGGCTCATGCGGCTGGCCAAAGAAAAGGGGACCACCGTTTTTGTGGTCGGCCATATTACGAAGGAGGGCAGCATTGCCGGTCCCAAGGTGCTGGAGCATATGGTGGACTGTGTGCTCTATTTTGAAGGCGAGCGGAGCACAAGCTTCCGGATCCTCCGTGCCGCTAAAAATCGCTTCGGTTCCACCAACGAGATCGGCGTATTTGAGATGAATGAAGAGGGGCTGCGCTGCGTGGATAATCCCTCTGAGCTGCTCCTTTCCGGCAGGCCGGCCAACAGCCCGGGAACCTGCGTTGCCTGCGTCATCGAAGGCACCCGTCCCATTCTGGCGGAGGTCCAGGCTTTGGTTACGCCCACCGGTTATAATGCGGCCAGGAGAAGCAACGGCATCGACTACAACCGGGCAGCCATGCTGCTGGCCGTGCTGGAAAAGCGCGGCGGGATCCCGGTAGGCAGCTGTGACGCCTATATCAATGTTGTGGGAGGTCTCAGTCTGGAGGAACCGGCAGCGGATCTTGCCACAGCTCTCGCTGTCGCGTCCAGCTACCTGGATAGGCCTTTGGGCTCGGAACTTGCAGCCATCGGAGAGCTGGGCCTGGCAGGGGAGATCCGCAGCGTCAGCAATCTGAATCAACGCCTTTCCGAGATCGCACGGCTGGGCTTTCAGCGCTGCGTGATCCCGGCTCACGTACGCAACGAGATCCACTGCCCGGACAATCTGAAGCTTATCCCCGTGAAGAGCATCGGCGAGGCGATCGGCGCGGTTTTGGGTAAGAAGGCTGCGGAACGATAGGATTGTGATTTAATTTACAAATTAAGCATGCAAAAAACACAGGCTATCCGGTTCCTGACCATCGGATAACCTGTGTTTTTTGCACCAGAAAAGGGAAGCCCCTCATTTCTCCCGTTCTTTTCGCGTTTTACGCCCGATCGGATTGGCCATCGCAGCCTCATGGAGCGAAGCATTGTCCAAGTGGGTGTAGATCTGCGTGGTATTCAGGTTGCTGTGACCTAAAACCTCCTGGAGCGCTCTTGTATCCACACCGTTTTTCAGCATCAGAGTAGCAGCCGTGTGCCGCAGCTTGTGAGGTGAATAACGGGACGCGTCCAGGCCGGCCAGCAGCAGCTTTTTCTCCAGCATCTGCTGAACGCCTCTTACACCGAATCTGCAATTTTTTTGGCTGATAAACAGCGCATTTTTATCTTTTTCGTGGACATTCTCAACATTTCTGACCATCAAATAGTCATCGATCGCTTCCCGGCAGCCCTCGCCGAAATATACCACGCGTTCTTTATTGCCTTTACCAAGGACCCGCACGTGGTCTTCATACACATCCGTTACATTGAGCCCAACCAATTCCGAAACCCGCAGACCGCAGCTGATAAAGAGCATCAGGATGGCATAGTCCCGAAGTGCATAGGGGCCTTCACAGGCAGCCAGCAGCTTTTCGCATTCCGATTCTTCCAGGTAACGCGGCAAGCTGGCCTGGCGCTTGGGCATATCAAGTTCCAGGGTGATATTTCGGTCCAAAAGATGCCGTTTGGCGGTGAGGTATTGAAAAAAAGATTTTACTGTGGAAGTACGGCGGCAGCGACTGGCAGCAGAGAGCGACTGATCCGATTCCGGCGAAAAGGACTGATAACGGTAGAGCTCCTCAATTTTGATCGCCTTGAGAAAGTCCAGGTCAACGTCCGTGATATCGATCTCATCAAATGGTACGCTGCGATCCACCAGATGTCGTCTGCGTTTGAGGAATCGCAGAAGGATCTTCAGATCCAGATAATAGGCCATCACAGTGCGATCCGAGTGTCCGCGCACCGTGGAATGGTATTCAAGAAACTCCAGCACAATATCCGGAACGTCATTGATCTCATCCAGCTTCATAAGAGATAAAGCTCCTTTCTCCGTAATTCACGTTATAAATCTCGCTAAATTTATATTATGCGAGATTTCGTATCTATTTTGTTACGGGACTGCAAACACTTCCCCGTTGGTTTCAGTATAGAAAAGATTCGGCCATTTGTCAAGAATCATTTTCCGCTTTCGCTTACGGCTTCGCAAAACGCCTGGATCCAGTTATCTCATCCAATTCCATTGACACAAGGCGTCACACGCCTAAGCAGTCGGTCCCATCTGTAATTCGCGGGATCATACCTATATTCTTCCTGTTGCTGTCGCCTGCCGGAATGCTGTACTTCATGGCGCTTTGCTTCATTGGTTCTTCCATGGCGTTCCTGTGGTTTGGCAAAGCATCCGCTACAGAGTTCCCGGCGCCACATTATCATCACTGTGCCGGGAAA
>ODAI011580561.1_pt1 | contig 42304 bp, 43 predicted proteins | sample 1539321 | NCBI WGS metagenome assembly ODAI01 (sample SAMN02144231, study PRJEB22623) | gut metagenome | biome: sheep rumen | host: Ovis aries | place: New Zealand
AATGTAAGACCAAATGCTAAAACTATTGAAACAGCTAAAGAAAATGGTATTGAAATCAGATTATATGATATTATCTATAAAGTAGTTGAGGATATGGAAGCTGCCATGAAGGGTATGCTTGAACCAGAATTTGAAGAAAAGATTACTGGTTCTCTAGAAATAAGACAAATCTTTAAATTCTCTAAAGTAGGAAATATTGCTGGATGTCATGTTTTAGATGGTAAAGTATCTTCAAATTCTAATGTAAGATTAATTCGTGATGGAGTAGTAGTATATACTGGTAAGATAAGTACAATCCAACATGAAAAAGATCAAGTTAAAGAAGTATCTAAAGGTATGGATTGCGGTGTAACATTAGAAAACTATCAAGATATCAAAGAAAATGATATTATTGAAGCTTATGAACTAATAGAAATAAAAAGATAGGTGATATTTGTGAGCGTAAAAATAGAAAGATTAAATAGCGAGTTTCAAGAAGTAATAAGCGAAATTTTATATAAAGAAGTTAAAAATCCTGATTTAAAATTTGTAACTATTACTGGATGTGAAATAACTAACGACTTAAGTTTCTGTAAAGTATATTTTACAGTACTTGGAAAAGATAAAGATGAAACTTTAAAAGAATTAAAAAGTGCTGCTGGTTTCATTCGCGGTGAAATAAGTAAAAGAGTTGAAATAAGACATACTCCAGAATTAAGATTTGTATTTGATGAATCTATTGAATATGGAGAAAAAATAGAAAAAATTATTAATGAAATTAATAAAGAAGAAAAATAGAGATTAAAAATCTCTTTTTTTGTTTGAAAAAATATTTCAATTTTAAAAAAACTATGGTACAATATATAGTAGATTATAAGATATGGAGGATAGCATATGGGATTGAAAAGTTTTTTGGGATTAAATGATGAGGAAGAAAACAACGTTGTAGAAACAGAAAACGAAGATAGTTTCTATAACATTTCCAGAGAAGAAGCAAGTTCTACACCTGAATTTGGAAGCAACAAGATGATTTTGTTTGAACCACGCGCTTATTCTGAAAGTACACAAATTACTGATTATTTAAAGAAAAGAAATACAGTAGTAGTTAATTTAAAAAGAGTTACTCCAGATCAAGCTAAAAAAATTGTAGATTTTTTACAAGGAAGTATTTATGCAATGAATGGTAGTCTACAAAAACTAGGTGGAGGTATTTTCTTATGTGCTCCTAACAATGTAAACATTGAAGGAAAAATAACAGATGAAAATGCTAAAGCTCCTAGAGGTAAAAAAGAAGCTAAAGAAGAAGAGGAAGAAGAATTTAGCTGGTAATATAGTTTTTAATTAGTAGAGGTGGATTATGAAAAAATTTAGTAAGGAGTTCAATGGTTATAACAAAGATGAAGTTAATGATTTTCTAAATGAAGTAATTGTTCAAACTGAAAAATTACTTAGAAGATTAGAATATCAACAAAAAGAAATTGATTCTTTAAAAAAAGATATAATCCGCTATAAAGGTATTGAAAAAAGTTTGGATTTAGCTTTACAAAATGCTCAAGAAGTAGGAGACCATATTAGAAAGATGGCTAATGATGAATCTAATATGATTATTGCTGAAGCTAAAAGAAATGCTAGTAAGATAGTAAATGATGCCTTAATAAGAAGTGAAAAAATTGAATTAAAAACAAATCAAGCAGAAAGAAATTTAAGAGTATTTAAAAATAAACTACGTTCTATTATTCAAACTCAATTAGATGTAGTTGAAGAGATTGAAACATTGGATATACAAGAATAAACGTTAGTTTATTCTTAATTTTTTTACTAAGGGGATGAAAGTGTGAAAGATGCTATACTAGAAGTAAATAGAAGTGCTAAAAAAGAATATATATCTAAGATGTTAACTTCTGTTTTCTTAAGATTAACATATTTAATAATTCCATACTTTTATAGTTATTCAGTACAAGCTATAACTAAAGGAAATTATAATAGAGCTTATTTCTTAGCAGGATTATTATTTATATTTACAGTAGCTTATTATATATCTTGTATAATAAATGATTATTTTTTTGAAAAACTATATAGAAAAATATATAATGGTTTAACAAAAATATGCCTACAATATACTGAAAAAAATTCTATTTATAGTTTATCAAGAATTCCACTAGGTGAATATAATAGTATAATGACAGATGACTTAAATGTAGTAGCTGATTATTATGCAAATGCACCAATGGCAATAGCTAGAATATTTGATTTTATAATAGTATTTGTTTACTTTTTTATGTCTAGTTTCTTTGTTGGAATGCTAGCTGTAACTATATCAATAGCTGTACTTGTATATTTATACTTTGGTAATAGAAAGGTTAATATTATTAATAATCAAGATAAAGCTACACATTCTCAAAGATTAGGAGTTTTACAAGAATATTTCTTTGGAATGAAAGAAGTAAAAGGATTTAGATTATTTAATACAGTTCATAAAAGAATAGAAAAAAATTATGATCGTTACTTAAATTGGCACACAAAGTATGGATTATGGAAAGTAATAATTACTAATACAGCTTTGGGAGCTGTAGAAATAATTAAAGTATGTATTTTATTCTATGGATTTTATCTATCAACTAAAGGAAAAATAGAACTTGCTGTAATCTTACTTGTATATAGTTATTTTGATAGAATGATAAGTAATTATACTGGTTTATTAGACTTTAATGATCGTTTACAAAATGCTAAAGTATCAAAAAATAGAATGTTAAAATTAGAAGAATTTTCTCATGACGTTAAAATTAGAGAAAATGATAAAATTATTAATAAAGGCGTTGTAGATTTTGAAGATGTTTTATATGGAAATAGAAAAGATCCAATCTTAAATCATTTTTCATGTCATATACCAAGTCATAGTATAACAGTTGTTACTGGTAAAACTGGAGCTGGTAAAACTGGTATAGTTGATTTATTACTTAGATTAAATAGACAACATGAGGGTACAATAACTATTGATAAAATAGATATAACAGAATATGCAGAGGAGTTATATTTTGAAAGTGTAGCTGCAGTTAGAAAAAATCCAACATTCTTCCACATGTCAATTAGAGATAATTTAACTTTAATAGAACCTGATTTTGAAAAAATAATTAATGTTTGTAAAGAATTAGGTGTACATGATGAAATTATGAAGCTCACAGATGGCTATGATACTGTAATATCAGAAAGTGCAGCTAATATTAATAATGACCTTAAGTATATGTTAAGTATAGCTAGAGTAATTTTAAAAAATCCACAAGTATTATTGTTTGATGAAACATTAAGTGCTTTTCCAAAAGAAGTTGATTTAAAACTAATAGATTATTTTAAAAGAACTAAAGGAAAACACAATGTAGTATTAATTTCAAAAGAAAAACATGTTTTAGAAGAAGCAGATCAAGTAATATATATGGAAAAAGGTGAAAATATAGCTTCTGGTAAACATGAAACTTTATTGTTAAAGAGTCCTAAATATAAAAAATACTTTGAAGAACTATAGAAATATAGTTCTTTTTTTTAATAAATACTTTTTTAAAAATATAAAATAATTATTGATTTTGTTATAAAGTTATATTAGAACAAAAGCAAAAACTTGGTGGAATTATTAATTAATATAAAATTTATGCCTTTTTCTATTATATTCTATTAATGAACTGGCAGTTATGGTACGCTTGATTACTATTATCAAAATTTTCTTTCAGAGGTGCAAGAATCAGGAATATCTAACGATGAAACCAATCAAATGATGAATTAACTTTAAAAGAAAGCTAAAAGTTTAGCTTTCTTTTTTTATTTTATAATTATCTTTCCATTATCACATCTATTTCCCCATGAATCTATAATATTTTTATTTTTACTTACACATATTATTTCACAATGATTAGGACATTTATTACAAGTAATCTCTCTTGTCTCAAAATTATTATCTATAATTTCAAAAGAAAAATTAGTTTTTATAGGTTCTTTTTTAGAAAGAATAGCTATTCCTAAAGCCCCCATTAAATGACCATCAGGATCAGTTAATATATCACATTTTAATTCATCTTGAAAAGCCTTTTTGACACCAATATTTTTAGAAACACCACCTTGAAATATAATAGGAATCTTAATTTTTTTACCTTTAGCTACATTATTTAAATAATTTAATACAACACTTTTACATAAACCGGCAACTATATCATTTTTAGAATAACCCATTTGTAGTTTATGTACTAAATCACTCTCAGCAAATACAGTACATCTAGCAGCAATCTTAGCAGGATTTTTACTAGTTAAAGCAATATTACCAAATTCTTCAACATCAATTCCCAAACGGTTAGCTTGACTTGATAAAAAAGCACCAGTACCAGCTGCACATAAAGTATTCATATTATAGTCATAAACAATCCCATTTTCAATTAAGATAATTTTAGAATCCTGACCACCAATTTCTAAAATTGTTTTAACATTTGGATACCTAGATAGAGTACCAACAGCATGAGCAGTTATTTCATTTTTAATAACATTAGCGCCTAACATAGAACCAATTAGTTTACGCGCAGAACCAGTAGTTCCAACTCCAATAATTTTATAATTAGTAATATTAATTGAATTCTTTAAATTACTAATTAAAGTAGTAACAGCTTTAATAGGATTACCTAAAGTCCAAATATAACTGCTAGCTATAATATTATTATCTTCATCAATAATAACTCCTTTAGTAGAAATAGATCCGATATCAACACCTAAATATAAATTCATAAATTATCCTTTCTTATTTTTAACATATCATAAAAAGCTTCTAAGCGAGTCTTAATACCAGCTTCGTTTGTTAGGCTATCAAATGATAGATAAATAATAGGCATTTTATAATCATTACACACTTTATTAATTATTGGAATCGCTCCAATTTCTGGAGTACAAAAAGATGGTTTGATATGAATAATACCATTATAATTTTTATCTATTAAATACTTAGCTCTATAAACATTATCCATACCATCTGCTCCAAGAGTATACTTACAATACTTATTAATATATTTTAATTGTTTCTTTTTTTCTCTTTTCTTTTTATAAAGTAGATAAGATAAATTAGTAAATCTTTTTATTTCAACATTCATATTTGCTAATTCTTTTTCTAAATAATAATTAGAAAAGTATTCCATATTAGTATATAATTCTCCTATAATTCCAATCTTTAAACAATTATCAGGTTTATTAATTTTAACATGTTTGAATTTCTTTTTATAATAAAAATATTTTTTAGTTAGATTAATATATCCACTTGTTTTAGAAAAAGATAAAAGCATTTCTTTCTTTAAATTTATAAAACTATTTTTTTCTATTTCAAAGCCAATTCTATGTCTAATATATTCATCAATATTATCCATATATCTAATCATTAAAATAGTAAGAGGAATATAGTAAAGCATTTTAAATAAACTTATATTTTTATCTATATTTTTAAACATCTTATAACTACTTTTTAAAGTAACACAATCATTTTCAACTAAATTATAAAAGAGAAAATTATATCCTAAATCCCTTAATATTTTTTCTTGTACTTCATGATAATATCCATATCTACAACCACCACCAGCTTGTATTAAAATATTCGCACCATTTTCTAAACTCTCTATAAAATTACCTAGATTATATTTAAAAGGAATACAAACAAAACTAGGAGAATACTTACTACCTAATTCAATAGTTTTTTTAGTAATAGGAGGGGCTTCTATAACTTTAAATCTAGTTAATTTTGAAAGTAAATATTTAATTGGAATATAATAATCTCCAAGATGAGGAAAACTAATTATCTTTTCTTTCATTTCTTATTTTCCTTTCTTTAAGAATATCAATAAAACTTTCTAATCTTGTTTCTATACCTGTATTATTATCACTATTATCAATAGTTAATTCAATTAAAGGAATAGACACATATCTTTTTATCATTTCATTAGATAAACTATCAGGACCACAGGGAAAAGCTGTAATTAAAATAATTCCATCTACCATATCTTGGTAATAACTAATAGAAGCCATTATTTCTTTATTATAAGTAAAATAATTACTAACACTAATCTTTTTAGAATATTTATCTAAATATTTATTATCATAGTTATCTGAATATATAAGATCAATGTTATTATCTTCTAATATTTTAGTTATTCTTCTACCTAAAACATCATCATATAAAATATAAGGATGTCCAGCTACTAAAACTTTTATTTTATTAGAAGAGGCTAGAATAGTTTTTTGTTTACTAATTTTTCTATTTGTTATCATCTTATCTTTTTCTTTAGCTGCTAAGTAAGCGTGATAAGATTTTAAATAGGAAAATCCTAATTCTTTACCCATTGAAATAAAAGCATAAGCTTCATCTTCTTGTCTCTCAACATCAATATTATAATTAAGAATTTTAGTATCAAATAGATTATTAACTAAGTCGTATAAACAAGAAAAATTAGTACACAGTTTTTCATGTTTTTTTAAGCACTTAATTCTAGGTACTAATATATAATCGCATTTACCGATTAAGTAATTAATATGTCCTAAATATACTTTCATAGCCATACAAGACTCATCTAAAGATAATCTATCACCAATATCTAAAATACTATTGTTAGTATTAGGACTAATTATAATATCAAGATTTAATTCTTCAAAAAACATAGTCCATAAATTTCCATATTTATAATAGAGTAAAGCTTTAGGTATTCCAATAGTTTTATTCATATAATCATCCCAAGATAATAATATGAGAAATATATTTCAAAAATTAAAATTATAAATATCTAAATTCCGACATATTATTTACTAGGTGGTATGATGTTTAAAAAAATATTAAAATTATTAAAAGAATTAAAGCTTTTTACAGCATCTTATTCTAATAATTTATTTCCAGATCCTTTAACTAAAGATGAAGAAGAAAAATGTATAGAAGATATGTTAAAAGGAAATAATATAGCTAGAAATAAATTAATTGAACATAATTTAAGATTAGTAGCTCATATAGTAAAAAAATATGATACGAAAGATGATAATGATGATTTAATAAGTATAGGTACAATAGGTTTAATAAAGGGAATTGATTCTTATTCAAATAAACATGGAGTAAAGCTTACTACGTATTGTGCTAGATGTATAGAAAATGAGATATTAATGTTTTTTAGATCTAATAATAAAAATTTAAAAAATATAAGTTTAAATGAGAAAGTAGGCTATGATAAAGATGGTAATGAAATAATGATATTAGACATATTAAAAGCACCAACTCCTGATTATGTAGATGAAATAAATAAAAAAGATAATATTAAGTTATTAAAGAAATATTTAAACATATTAACTTCAAGAGAAAAGGATATTATCGAAAGAAGATATGGTCTAAATAATAGAAAAGAACAAACTCAAAAAGTAATAGCTAAAGAATTAAAAATATCGCGTAGTTATGTATCACGTATTGAAAAAAGAGCTTTAACTAAAATACTAAGGGAATTTATGAAAGATAAGAAAGTATAAAAAATTTTCTTATTTTTTTTTAGATATTTTAGCATTCTTATATTTATTATACGGTGACTAATATCTTGACAATATAGACTAAAAAAAGTAAAACTATATTAATAATAGATAAGATGGTGAAAATAAGATAAAAAGTATTAAAAACTATCTTCTTGTGTTTATACTTGGCGGAATAACTTTTAGTGGATTAACTGTTTTTGCTGAATATATAGTCTCAGCTGATAAAATAGAATATGCCCCTAATGTATCTGTAAAAGATAAAATAGATGATTTATACTCTAAGGTTAAACCTGATTATACTGGAAATGTGGAGATTACTCCTACCAAAAAAGAGCAAACTCTTTTAACAAACGGTAAAACTTTAAATAGTAATATAACAATAAATGCTATACCTATAATTATATTGCTATAAAATAAATGTTAAATATAAGTAAAGTTAAGTAACAGATAAAAAAAATATGTTGCTTTTTTGTTTAAAAAAAAACATAGTGTGGTAAAATAAATATAATGGAGTTGGTAGTATGAGAAAGAAGAAAAAGTTAAAAGAAAATAATAATAAAAAACATCTAATTATACCTATTATAATAGCTACTATATTTATTATAGGATTAATTTTATTTTATGTTTTATCTCCATCTATTAAACTTATTGGTGATAAAGAAATAAGTTTAATGCTTAATAGTGAATATATTGATCAGAAAGCGGAAGCTAAATATTTAAATAAAGATGTATCAAGTAGTATAAAAACAATTGGTAAAGTAAATACCCAAAAGAAAGGTAATTATACAATTACTTATAGTATTAAAAAAGGTCTTCAAAAAAAAATGATTAAAAGAGTAGTAAAAGTAGTAGATAATGGTCCAGTCATTACTTTAGAAGGCGGAAAAGAAATATCTGTTTGTCCAGATAGTAAATATGAAGAAATTGGTTTTAAGGCAATAGACAGTAAAGAAAATGATTTGACTGATAAAGTAGTTACTATAAATGGACAAGATATGATTACATATACAGTTAAAGATAAGGACAATACGTCTTTCTCTATAACTCGTAAATTAATTAGAGAAGATAAAGATGCGCCAGTAATCAAGCTAAATGGCAATGATCATGTATATGTTACCGTTGGAAATATGTATACTGACGGTGGAGCAACAGCTTTGGATAAATGTGATGGCGATTTGACAGAGCAAATAGAAAAAAGTGGCAATGTTGATACTAATGCTTTAGGTGACTATGAAATAATTTATAAAGTTAAAGATAAAGCAGGTAATGAAGCAATAGCTAAAAGAATAGTAACCGTACAAAAACAAGTGGTTAAAAGAAATGCATCATTAGGCTGCGGAAAACCAGGCGTTATTTATCTTACATTTGATGATGGACCTAATGGAGCTACAACACCAAGCATCCTAAATACCCTAAAGAAACATGGGGTAAAAGCAACATTCTTTGTTACATTAAATGGTCCAGAAGAGTTAATTAAACGAGAATATGATGAAGGACACTTAATAGCCCTACATACAGCTTCCCATGATTATGCTAAAGTTTATGCTAGTGATGATGCTTATTGGGATGACTTAACAAAAGTATCTGATAGAGTAGAAAAAATAACTGGTAAAAAAAGTATGCTTGTAAGATTTCCGGGAGGAAGTTCTAATACAGTAAGTCGTAAATATTCATCAGGAGTAGTATCAAGAATGGTTAATAAACTTGAAGCAAATGGATATTCTTATTTTGATTGGAACCTAGATTCCAGAGATGCTGAAGGAAAAAATAAAGATGAAGTATATAGTAATGTCGTAAATGGATTATCTAAATCTCGTGGTAACGTAATATTAATGCATGATATTAAATATCCGACTAGGGATGCAATAGATAGAATAATACAGTACGGAAAAGATAATGGATACGAGTTTGATGTTTTAGATTCAAGTGTAATTTGTCATCATAAAGTAGCTAATTAAAAAGATTCATGGGAATCTTTTTTTGCTTTTATTAGAAAAATAATATATAATTATTATGGTGATATTATGTTATGCTATCCAAAGATGTATCAAAGAAGAGTAGAGAATATTAATTATTTAAAACTAAAAGATATTGGTATTAAATGTTTAGTATTTGATTTAGACAACACTATAGCATTAATAGACCAAGACTTAATTAGTGATGATACAAAGAAGCTTTTAACTAACTTAAAAAAAGATTTTACTATCGTAATTATTTCTAATAATGTAGAATCGCGTGTCAAAAAATATGCAGATACTTTAGAATGTGATTATGTATATAAAGCTTGTAAACCATTTAGTAAAGGATTGAGAAAAATCAAGAATAAATATAATTTAAAAAATAATGAAATAGCTGTTATTGGAGATCAATTAATAACTGATATTATGGGAGCTAATATATTTAAAGCATATCCAATACTTGTTGATCCATTAGCTAAAAAAGATTTAAAAATTTCATATTTTAATAGATTTTTAGAAAAGCTAGTATTTAAAAAATATAAAAGAAAAAATATAATGAAGAAAGGTGAGTACTATGGATAAGAAATTCTGCCGTGGATGTGGTGTAGAACTACAAAATGAAAATATAGCTTTAGAAGGATATGTTAATGACTTAGATAATGACATATGTCAAAGATGTTTTAGAATGAATAATTATGGTGATTATCAAGTTTCTACTAAATCTAATGAAGAATTTATTAGTATTTTAAAAAGCGTTGGAGAAACAAACAACTTAGTAGTTCATCTAGTAGATTTAGTTAATTTAGATAAAGATTTATCAGATATTAAAAAATATATGTCAAATAAAATGATGCTTGTTTTAAATAAAAGAGATGCTCTTCCTAAAAGTGTTAAAGATGAAAAAATCATTAATTATATAAAAGGTTTAGGATTAGATTACATTGATATAGTTATAATTAGTGCTAATAAGAATTATAATATTGATTTACTGATAAGTAAGATAATGAAATATAAAACATCTAATCAAGTATATGTAGTAGGTAAAACTAATACAGGTAAAAGTAGTTTGATTAATAGATTGATTCATGATTACTCTGATAATATTAGTGATTTGACTATTTCACCACTTCCTAGTACCACACTTAATTTGGTATCAATAGTTATGAATAAAGATTTAGTATTAGTTGATACTCCAGGTTTAATAGATCGAGGAAATATTACTAATTATTTAAGACCAGGTGAATTAAAAAAATTAATAAATAAAAAAGAAATAAAACCAAAAACATATCAAATAAAAGCAGGACAATGTTTAATAATAGATGATATTGTTAGAATTGATTATGTTGAAGGAGAAAGAAATAGTTTTACATTATATATACCTAATTCCTTAAAAGTAAAAAGAATGAATGCTAAAAAACAGATTAGATTAAAAGAGTTAAGTGAATTAAATCTAGAACTTGGATATCGTGAAGATATAGTTATTAATGGATTAGGATGGGTAAAATTAGTTGATAAAGCTAAAGTAAATATTTATATAGATAAAAATGTAGAAGTGTTTACTAGAAGAAACTTTATATAAAAATAAAAAAGTCACTAGTTTAGTTTTTAGTGACTTTTTCATATGTTTCATGTTCTGGATCCCAGAAAATATCATTATGTAATGGCTTAAATGTAAAATATGCAAGTATTAATGATATTACTATTATAACGATTAAAGAAAAAATATTTAAAATTCTATAATTTTCTTTCTTTAAAAAGCTATAACTCAAATATTCTCCTAACCATATAGATATAAATAATAGTATAAAAGTAAATATCATATTTTCTCCAAATCTAAATCTAATTGGCAAATAGATAATTAAGAAAAATACTATACATATACATACACTTATTAAGTTAGTTAGGAAAATATTATTAAAGTTCCACCTCCTTCTTATGAAAAATAAAAATAAATAGAATATGAAGAAACTAGTAAAAATCATCTTCATATGTTGAAATATACTTTCATTAGTTGGAAATATCATAGCTATAATATCAAAATCTAAAACATTATAGACAAAATGAACTAGTGTCATAACTAAAAAAAGTATAATACTACTAATAAAACTATATCTAATATTTTTCATAAATATAATATATCACTTAAAAATAGTGAAAAATGTCGGAATTTAGTGTTATAATATATTTTGATTGGGAGGTGTGATAATGGATTCTACTAATATTATTAATGAAGTACGTAGTAAAGTTGATATAGTAGATATTATTTCAAGTTATCTACCTCTATCTGGTAAAGGTAAAAACTATTTTGGAGTATGTCCATTTCATGATGATACGAATCCATCAATGAGTGTATCAAGAGATAAACAAATATATAAATGTTTTTCTTGTGGCGCAAGTGGTAATGTATTTAATTTTGTTATGGATTATGAACATATATCATTTAAAGAAGCTTTGGCTATTTTAGCAGAAAAAGCAGGAGTAGAACTTACTGGTATACATATAGATAAAAAGACTGATAAATATGATAAATTTTATGAAATATATGATTTAGCTCATAAGTATTATTTAAATAATATGAACAGTAGTTATGCTAAAAATGCTAAGGAATATTTACATAATAGACATATTACTGAAGAAATGATAAAAGAGTATAAAATAGGTTTAAGTTTAGATAAACCAGATACTTTAACTAAATTATTATTAAGTAAAGGATATGACTTAAATACTTTAAATGAACTTGGAATATCAAGAGAAAATCATGATATTTATATGAATAGAATAATATTTCCATTATATGATCTAAATGGAAGAATAGTAGCTTTTTCTGGAAGAAGATATGATGGTATAAAGCAAAATAAATATGTTAATACTATAGGTACTAAAATATTTACTAAAGGAGAAACATTATATAATTATCATTTAGCACGCGAACAAATAAGAAGTAAGAATGAAGTTATAGTTATGGAAGGATTCATGGCTGTTATAAGAGCTAGTGTATCAGGTATTAAAAACTGTGTTGGATTGATGGGAACAGCTATGACTAAAGAACAAGCTAATTTAATTACTCATTTATCTAAAAATGTTATAGTTTGTTTTGATGGTGATGAACCTGGAAGAATGGCTTGTTTAGAAAATGGAGCTATCCTAGAAAGTAAAGGATGTAATGTTAAAGTAGTAGAGTTATCTGATAATTTAGATCCAGATGATTATATTTTAAAATATGGGACTGAATCTTTTGAAAGTCTAATAAAAAATGCTATAACGTTAAGTGATTATAGAATAAAACGTTTAAAAAGAAATGTAAATTTAAGTAGTGATTTAGAAAAATCAAATTATATTAATAAAGTTTTAGAAGAAACTAGTAAGATAAAAGATGAGATTCATAGAGAATTTATATTAAAAGGACTTGCAAAAGAGTTCGAAATAAGTTATAATACCCTCGAAAAACGTTTATTGTCTTATATGGATAAAAAGGATGAAGAGACTAAGAATATACCTGATTTAGAGGTAATAAAGAAGCCTAATAATATCAAAAAAGACAAATACTATTTCGCCACTTATGCACTTTTATATTATATGTTAGTAAATAAAGAATGCCTGGAATATTATGATAGTGGTAGAATAAACTTCTTAAACGAAGATGAAAGATTTTTAGCTAGTGAGATTTCTTATTATAAACATAAATATAATGAAGTGGATATAGCTGACTTCTATACTTACTTAAATGATAAAGAAGATTTAAGAAAAGTATTGGATAAAACACTAGATCTTGATTTAGATAAAGAATTAGATGTTAAAGATTTAGAAAGTTATATTAAGACTTTAAAAGAGTATCAAATCAATCAAGAAATAGAAAAGTTAAAGAAAAAAATTAAAGAAGAACCTGATGTTTCTAAACAAAGTGAATACTTAATAAGAATTGCACAAATAAAAAAAGAATTCTTAAAAGAAAAATAGGGAGTGGAAATAATGGCACAAGAAATTAAAACTTTTGAAGAAAGAAAAGAATCATTACTTGTTAAAGGTAAAGAAAAAGGATATATAACTTACGAAGAATTAGCTGAAGAATTAAAAGGATTAGATGTAGACTCTGATTCACTTGATGAATTATATAATTTTTTAGTTGATAATAGTATTGAAGTAAAATCAGATGATGATGATAATGAAGAACCAGATGATGGTGATGGTGGTTTAGACAATTTAGATGATTTTGCTTTAACTAAAGACATTAAAATTAATGACCCAGTTAGAATGTATTTAAAAGAAATCGGTCGTATTAACTTACTTACATCTGATGAAGAATATGAATATGCTTTACTTGCTAAAGATGGTGATGAATATGCTAAAAGAATGTTAGCTGAATCTAACCTTCGTTTAGTAGTATCAATTGCTAAAAGATATGTGGGACGTGGAATGTTATTCTTAGATTTAATTCAAGAAGGAAATATTGGATTAATGAAAGCAGTAGAAAAATATGATCCAGATAAAGGATTTAAATTCTCTACATATGCTACATGGTGGATACGTCAAGCAATAACTCGTGCAATTGCAGATCAAGCAAGAACTATTCGTGTTCCAGTTCATATGGTTGAAACAATTAATAAACTTGCTCGTGTTCAAAGACAATTAACACAAGAATTAAATAGAGAACCAACAGATGAAGAATTAGCTAAGAAATTAGGTATATCTGTTGATAAAGTAAGAGAAGTATATAAGATTAGTCAAGATCCAGTATCTTTAGAAACTCCAATTGGAGAAGAAGATGACTCTCATTTAGGAGATTTCATTAAAGATGAAAGAACAATGTCTCCAGAAGAATATGCAACAGCTGAAATGTTAAAAGAAGAATTAAGTGGAGTATTACTTACACTTACAGATAGAGAAGAAAGAGTATTAAGATTAAGATTTGGACTTGATGATGGACAATGTAGAACACTTGAAGAAGTTGCACAAATATTTGGTGTAACTCGTGAAAGAATTCGTCAAATTGAAGCTAAAGCTTTAAGAAAATTAAGACATCCATCTAGATCAAGAAAGTTAAAAGATTTCTTAACAAACTAAAATAAGACTAGAAATAGTCTTTTTTTTTTAATATAATAATAGTGGTGATTTTATGAAACTTAGTAAAAGATTAGATTGTGTTGCTTCCCTTGTTGAAGATAATAAAAGTATAATTGATATTGGATGCGATCATGCACTTCTTAGCATTTTTATAGCTCTGAATAAAAATCCAAATAAAGTAATAGCTTCTGATAATAAAGAAGGACCATTAGTAGGGGCAAGAGAAAATGTTAATAGATACCAAGTAAATGATAAAGTTAAAATAAAATTAGGGAATGGTGTAGACCCTATAGAAGAAGATATTGATACAATCATTATATCTGGAATGGGTGGAATGAATATAGTTGGTATTCTAAAATATAAAATTACTTTATTTAAAAATGTAGATACAATTATTTTATCACCAAATACTGATAGTAGCTTTGTTCGTAAAGAAATATGCAAATTAGGATTTTATATCGAAAAAGAAAAATTAGTTAAAGACGGAAAAATTATTTATCCGGTTATCAGGTTTAAAAGAGGTAAGAAAAAGTATAAAAAAATAGAATATATTTTAGGACCAATATTATTAAAAGAAAAAGAAAAATTATTTATAGAATATTTAATAAAAGAAAAAGAAACAAAAGAAAAAATATTATCTATATTACCTAAAAAATACATTTTAAAACGAATACAATTAAAAAAAGAGTTAAAGGAAATTAATAAAATTCTTTAACTCTTTTTTATATAAAGAAAGTAGGATTACCATTATCTATATTATTCACATTTTTACTATCATCTTTATGAACGTAAGTATTTGCATTAATACTATTATGATCTGGAGTTTTAACAGCTTTCATCACTTTAAACATAGTTTTAGCATTATTTATCATTGGTTTAACTTGGTAATAAATAGGAATAGCTTGATTAACTACATTTAAAGTTTTGCTAGCACCATTTAAAAATCCACTGAAATTAAATTTTTTAAATAAGCTACTAAGCCCTAAACCAGTTTTAGATATACTAGGTATAGTTCTACCAAGTGCTGCATTATTCATAAAATTAGCATACATATAAGGGTTATAAAAGTTATTTCCATACATAGAACTCTCTCCTTCAATATAATATATGATATTAAAATATAAAAGTTCATAATAAATAAAATCTATTAAAAACAGTTTGATTTTATACAACAATATGATATACTAAATTATAGTAAGAAGAATAGGGTTGATATTATGAATATTTTTATTGAGACTTACCATTTGGTTAAGAAAATTATTGATCTTCCTAAGAAAATTGCAGATGATTATAAAGCTAAACAAGTAGCTGAAGAATTAAAAAAAGAACAAGAAGAACGTTCTAAAAGATTAATAGCTGAAACAATGGGAACTGTTTCAAGTGTTGAACAAGCTCATGCTAGTATTGAGGCTAAAAAAGAAGATAAAAGCAATTTGTTTACATTTAATTATATCGTTAAAGATTCTGTTGGTAAACAAATAAAAGGTTCTTTTGATGCTAAAACTATTAGCGAAGTAGAAGCTTTTTTAACAAACGAAGGATATGAAATTGTTAAAGTTGAGCCTCAAAAAAAAGGCGCTCTTTCAATGGATATTAATTTATTTGGTACTCGTTTAAAAAGTGGTGAATTAAGTTTCGTTTTAACTCAAATTTCTACATATTTAAAAGCTGGAATTCCACTTGTTGATTCAGTAAGAATTTTAACAAAGCAAACAGAAAAGCCAGCCAAGAGAAAAATATATGAAAAAATTGTTTATGATTTAGTTAGTGGTGAAAAATTTTCAACAGCATTAGAAAACCAAGGCGATACTTTTCCGAGATTATTAATTAATATGGTAAAAGCAAGTGAATTAACAGGAGATTTACCAACTATTCTAGATGAAATGGCTGAATATTATACATCAATTGATCAAACTAAAAAACAAATGATTGCAGCCCTTACTTATCCAGTTGTAGTATTAATTGTTTCATTTATTGTAGTTATTTTTTGTTTAGTTTATGTTGTACCATCATTTGTTAAAATGTATGCTGAAACAGAAAGTAGTTTGCCAGCAATAACAGTATTTACAATGTCATTAAGTAGTTTCTTCTCAGCACATTACATTACAATTATAGTTGTAATAGCTGCATTATTAATTGGATTTATAACTGCTTATCAAAATATAAAGACATTTAGACGTAGAGTACAAATAATTGCTATGAAAACGCCAGTACTTGGTAAAATAATTATTTATAGCGAAGTTAGTATGTTTACAAGAACATTTTCAGAATTATTAAATCATAGTGTTCATATTACTGATACTATGGCAGTTTTATCAAAGATTTCAAATAATGAAATTTATAAAGAAATAATATCTAATACTTTAGATACATTAAGTAGAGGTGGAAAGATTAGTGAATCATTCCATGGTCAATGGGCTTTCCCAGTAGTTGCATATGAAATGTTAGTTACTGGTGAAGAGACTGGTAAACTTGGAGATATGATGGAGAAGGTTGCAGACCATTATAATAATTTACATAAAAATACACTTACTACAGTTAAAAGTTTAATTGAACCAATGACTATTATATTCTTAGCAGTAGCAGTTGGATTTATACTTTTATCAATAGTTATTCCAATGTTTGACATTTATGGTGCAGTTGGATCAATGAGTTAAAAAAAACAGATTGGGGGATTCGTATGGAATATTACTATTTAGTGATGTTCTTCATACTTGGTAGCGTCTTAGGATCATTTTATCAAGTTATTGGAGAAAGATTACCAAAAGGAGAAAGTGTTATTTATCCTAAATATTCCTACTGTCCTAATTGTAAGAAAAGATTAAAATGGTATGAACTAATACCAATTTTTTCTTATTTAATGCAATTAGGAAAATGTAGAAATTGTAAAACAAAAATATCTTTAATGTATCCATTTATTGAATTAGTAACAGGAGCATTATTTGCAGTAAGTTTCTATTCATTTGGAATAAGTTATGAATTAATAATTAGCTTAACATTAGTATCATTCTTTAGTATAGTTATTGTAAGTGATTTAACTTATATGATAATACCAGATCAAGTAACTATAATTGCTACATTAATAATAGTTATTGCTAACTTTTTAAATTTAGGATTTAAAGAAGGTCTAATTCATTTAGGATACGGATTAATTACCTTTGGAATTATGTATTTAATTATGATATTAGGGAACATAATATTTAAAAAGGAAAGTTTAGGTGGAGCAGATGTAAAACTAATGGTACTTGCTGGATTAACTTTGCATCCAATTCTAGGAATATTAGTAATCTTTATAGCAAGTTGTATAGCTTTACCAATATCGTTAGTTATATTACTTACTGATAAAGAACATATGATACCATTTGGTCCATTTTTAGTGGCATCTATTATATTATTATATTTTTTGAAAATTGATATTAATGCATTTGTGAGACTACTAACTTTTTAAGTTTTTAGTCTTTTTTTTATTGTTTATAATGAATAAATATTATATAATTAGGTTAAGATAAGAACGATATATATTAAGCAGCAATCACAACTATGGATAGCACATAAAAAATCTAATAGAAATGTGGTGTTGACATGAATAAAAGAGGGTTTACATTAGTAGAATTATTGGGAGTAATCGTAGTATTATCAGTAATATTATTAATAGCTATACCAAATATATCAGGGGTAATCGAAAGAGCAAAAAAAGATAGCTATATAAATGATACTAAAAAGTTAGTTTATTTAGTTAAAACAGAAGTAAAAAGTGGAACAATAGAAAAACCACAAACTGGTGATATAGTAAAAGTAACACTAGGTGATTTAGAAACTACTGATATTGAAAAAGATAAAGATGGGAATATCTATGATCAATCAAAATCATACATATATATAACGCGAGAGAATGGGAATATAGTATATTATGCCCAACTTTTGGCGTTAAAGAAAAATAATAAATATAGAGGAATATTATTAACTAGTCTAGAAGAATTAGAAGATAAAACAAGATATGAAAAATATTATGAAAATGTGGATGTAGTAGATGATATAACACCACAAGAAATGAATGAAAATAAGAAATTTGAAGTAGGAATAGCTACATCAAAAACAGAAGCATCAAGTAAAAGTATAATGATAGGATACGGAAAAACAAAAGATGTAGTAGTGACACCAAATAGCGGCTATTATTTATCAAGTGCATCATGTACAAATGGATATACAGTAGAAGTAGAAACAGGAGTAAGTAAGACAGAATCACAAGTAGCAATAATAAAGAATAATAATAGAAATAGTCAAAGTACATGTACATTTGTAAGTAAAAAGATAGTATATAAAGCGGATATAGAAACAGAACATACAAATACAACCAAAGAAAGTGTAGAAATGAAATTTGGAGGAACAGTATCACTAGATGTAACACCAAATAGTGGTTATTATTTAGCAAGTGCTGAATGTACAAATGATTATACTATCGATGCGATAGTAGGAATAGAAGCCCAAAGTAAACAAACAATAAGTATAAATAATAATAGAGTAAAAGATGTAAGTGTGTGTACACTAGTATCTCTAAGAGCATATCCAGTAGTAGAAGGAGAAAGTAAAGTATGGACAACAGGAAGTAGAGATTTCACAATAAAGAGTCCAACACCATCTCATTTAATAACAAGATATGAATATTATGTATCAAATTCCAATGTCAAACCAACAAGAGAAGAAACACCAACAGGAAGGTTTACCGGAAAAGAAGTAACAGTAGAAGAATCAGGAAAATATATATATTTTAGAATTATATATGCAACAGGAGTAGTAAGCGATTGGACAAGCGCTAAAGATTTGTATGTAGATAGTGGTACACTTGCTAAACCAACAGTAATAGGAGGAGATACAACATTAGCATTATCAAGGACATTCTTAGTATTAAGTCCAGAATCAACATCAGGAGTATCAGAATATCAATATTATGTATCAGATAGTGCGATAAAGCCATCAAGAACAGCAACACCAACACAAAGTGTATTAACACCAACAATGAATGTAACAACAACAGGAACATATATATTTTTTAGAGTAATAAATAATGCTGGGATAAAGAGTGAATGGACAGATGCAATAAATTTATATGTAGACTCAAATACATATACAATAACATATAACTTAAATGGAGGAGAACAAGCAGATAATGCTAAGACTAAGTATAATGTAGAAACAGAAACATTTGGTCTACCAACACCAACAAGAACAGGATATCATTTTAGAGGTTGGTATGAAAACTCAAGCTTCAGTGGAAATAGCGTAGAGGAAATAGTAACAGGAACAACAGGAAATAAAACATTATATGCTAAATGGGAAGCAAAAGTATATACGATTAGATATAATACATATGGAGGAACATTACCTGATAATGCATTGACAGAATATACAATTGAGACAAATACTTTCAATTTACCAACACCAACTAAAGATGGATCAGAATTTACAAATTGGTATGAAAATGATGAAGATAATATAGTAACAAAAGTAGAAAAAGGAACAACAGGTAACAAAGTATTTAGTGTCAAATGGCAAACTAAAACATATACAATAACATTAAATAAACAAAATGGGACAGGTGGTACTAACAGTGTAACGGCAAAATTTGATGCAGCTCTTTCCAAAATAACACCACCAACTAGAACAGGATATATATTTGCAGGATACTATTTCTTAAATGGTATAAGTGAAACAAAATATTATGATGAAAATGGTAACGGTGTATTAACATGGAATATAGCTAGAAATGAAAATTTATATGCAAAATGGAACCCAATAACATATAAAATTAAATTTAATGCTAATGGTGGCGAAGGAAGTATAAGCAATCAAACATTTACATATGATGTAGAACAAGTTTTAACTGAGAATAGCTTCACAAAAAGTATTTATATTTTTGCTGGTTGGGCAACAAGTCCTGATGCAATAGAAATAACATATACTGATAAACAAAAAGTATCTAATTTAACTACAACTAACAATAAAATAATTAACTTATATGCAGTTTGGTTAAAACCAGAACCATATGAATTTGCCTATAATGGTACTAATGGTACAGATGGTTTTATTCAAACTTTTACTGCTCCAATAGCAGGATATTATAAACTAGAAGCATGGGGGGCACAACGTGGTGGTTATTCTACTGGTGTTGTTAAGTTAACAAACAGCCAAAATCTATATATAGCAGTTGGCGGTCAGGGAACTGGTGGCGCTGGCTATATATATAATGTAGCAACTACTAGTTCTGGAGGGACTGGAGGATATAACGGTGGTGGAAATGGAGGTAGTGGTGGTTGGTTTAGCGGCGGTGGCTATACATGTACTGGTGGCCAAGCTGGTGGAGGAGCCACTCATATCGCTACTGTCAATCTTGGTGTCTTAGCTAACTACGCATCAAATAAGAGTGAAGTACTAATAGTAGCTGGTGGTGGTGGAACAGATGGATGGAATAACAATGTAGGTGGATATGGTGGAGGATATCAAAGTTCAACACCATATAGTGGCGTAGGTATAGCTACACAAACTAGTGGCTGTGATTTTGGTAGAGGCTGCAATGGATCAAATAGTCAAACTGAAGGTGGACCAGGTGGCGGAGGTGGCTGGTATGGTGGTTATGGAAGTGGCCATGCTAATACTGGTGCTAGTGGTGGTTCTGGATATATTGGATCTTCCAAGTTGCTATCATCTTACAATGTTACAAAACACATGTATTGCTATAATTGTGGTAGTAACCAAACTGCTGAAAGTATTAGAACGATAGTAGGAACTTGTATTAAAGATGCAGCTACAGCAGACTGTGCAAAATCTGGACATGGTTATGCTAGAATTACCTATTTAGGACAATAAAGCAAGATAAATTATCTTGCTTTTTTTATTTTTTCATAAATCTAACATAGTATTCATCAAAAGTTATATCATTATCATGAATATATTTAGCTATTTTTTTACCAACATAACGATAATGCCATGCTTCATAATCATATCCTGTAATATTGCTTTTGCCATCAGGATATCTAAGTATAAAACCATATTTGTATGAGTTTTTATTCATCCATTCGAATTCATCAGTACTTTCAAATTGCTCATATCTAAGAACAATATTATCTAAATCAACAACTAACCCAGTTTGATGTTCAGAAAAACCCGCTCTTGCAGAATAAGTATCAGCAATTTTTACTCCATCAATACTTGCATATTTATCATATAATTCTTTTTGATAATCATAAGATCTATAAGCCGATATAGCTCTAATATGTAAATTTTCTTTTAAAGCAGCACTTGCTAACTCTTCAAAAGCTATTCTTGCATCAACAACTAGTAGCTTATTACCATCACTATATTTACCACTAATACTTTCTAAATTATCAGGAATATAATCAGCAGGTAAATAAGTATATTTGTTAACTAAAATATATTTTTTATTTAAATCTTTGCTAACCTTTGTATTTTCATAAAATGGATAATCTAAATTTAAATTAACTCTAGTAACAATATCTTCATCATTTAAATCCGGATATATCTTCTTATAATTAATATACCTATCAATATTACTTTTTTTAAAATAATTAATTTTTTTATAAGTATTAACAAAAGTGCTAAGTTTATTATTAGAATTATTATTAATTAATTTAAATGATAAAATAACTAAAATAAAAAAAACAATTAGAGTATATATAAATATTTTTTTCACATAATCACCTTTATTAAACTTTATTTACATAAAAATATCTTTATTACATATTTTTTATTAGAGGTGAATTATGAAAAAAATATGTGTTTTCTTTTTAATAATATTGTTAATATGTCCATATTTTGTTAATGCTGAAGATGAACTTGCTAAAAATGCTAAAAGTGCAATACTAGTAGAAGTATCCACAGGTAATATCTTATTTGAAAAAAATAAAGATGAAAAATTATCAGTTGCATCTTTAACTAAAATGATGGCACAATTATTAATATTAGAAGCAGTAGAAAAAGGTAATTTAAATTGGGATGAAAAAATCACCACTTCAGCTAATGCTTCTGGATATGGTGGTACACAGATATATTTGGAAACTGGCGAAGTAATGACAGCAAGAGACTTGATGAAAGGAGTATCTATGGCATCAGCTAATGATGCAACTGTGGTACTTGCAGAAAGAATAGCTGGAAGTGAAGAAAAGTTTGTTGAAATGATGAATAAAAAAGCACAAGAATTAGGATTAAAAAACACTAATTTTGTAAATCCTACAGGTTTAGACGAAGATAACCATTACTCAAGTAGTTATGACCTAGCCAAAATAGCCATAGAACTTATGAAGCATGAAGAAATATTTAAGTTTTCTTCTCTTTATGAAGATTATTTAAGACAAGATAGCCAAAATAAATTTTGGCTAGTTAATACAAATAAATTAGTAAGGCTATATGAAGGATGTGATGGTTTAAAAACAGGATTTACAGATAATGCAGGTTATACTATGGCAGTTACAGCAAAACGAAATAATATGCGACTTTTATCTATAGTTCTAGGAGAAAGTGTAAGTAAAGTAAGAAATAAAGAAATAGAAGAATTGTTGGATTACGGATTTAATCTATATAAAGTAGACATAATTAGAAAAAAAGGTGAAGTAATAGATAAATTAAAACTAAAAAAGGCCAGTTTAAATAATGTTAATATTGTTTTAGAAAATGATATAACAATTCTTTTAAAGAAAAGTGAACAAAATAAACCATATAAAGAAAAAATTAAATTAGATAATATAAACCTACCTTTAAAGAAAAATAGTAAAGTTGGTACCTTAGAATTATATGATAATGAGATTAAAATAGGAAGTTATAATTTGGTAGTAGATAAGGATATTAAAAAGAAAAGTATAATTAATATTTATTTAGATAATTTGAAAGATATAATTAATGGTAATTATATATAAAAATTATCTTTTTTTCTTGCATTTATAAAAATATGTAGTATAATCAATATGAAAATCATTTTCAAATTGGAGCTGATTATATGTCATATAATACTAAGCAAAAAGATATTATTTTAGATATTATAAAAAAAGAAAGAAAAGAATTTACTGTTAAAGATATTTATGAAAAGGTAAAAGAAAAGTCTGGATTAACTACTATTTATCGTTTAATTGATAAATTAGTTAGAGAAGGAAGACTAAGTAAAAATATTAGTAAAGATAATATTACGTATTATCAATATTTAGAAGAATGTAATCATGAAAATCATTTTTATCTAAAATGTGAAGATTGTGGCAATATGACTCATGTTGATTGTGATTGCATAGAGGGATTAACTAAGCATATTTATAAGGAACATAAATTTCAACCTAGTCATGATCATATTATAATTAATGGAATCTGTAATGAATGCAGTAAGAAAGGAAGTAAATAAAATGAAAGATTGTTTAATGGATGGTTTAATAGATACAGTTAAATTATTGCCATATTTATTAATTACATTTATAATTCTAGAACTATTAGAACATAAATTAAGCCACAAGAATGAAAGACTATTAAAATATAATAATAAAAAAATAGGTCCTTTTATTGGAGGAATACTAGGAGCATTACCACAATGTGGATTTAGTGCTATGGCATCTAATTTATTCTCTGGTAGAGTAATAACTATGGGTACATTAATAGCTATCTTTTTATCAACAAGTGATGAAATGTTACCAATAATGCTAAGTGAAAAAACAGATATATCTATTCTTCTAAAAATTATTGGATTTAAAATTTTAGTTGGCATACTAGTTGGATTTATAGTTGATTTAATTATAAAAAGAAAAGAAGAAACAAATGACCAAGAACATCATATCCACGATATGTGTGAAGAAGAACATTGTCATTGTGAAAAAGATGGAATTATTTTATCTAGTGTTAAACATACATTAAAAATAGGAGTATTTATTTTAATAGCTAATCTTGGTATTAATTTAATAATCAATTATATAGGTGAGGATAACTTAAAAGAATTATTACTACATAAAAATATATTTACATATTTTATAGCTAGTTTAATAGGCTTAATTCCTAACTGTGCCGCTAGTGTTGTTATAACTGAATTATACTTATCTAATTTAATTACTACAGGTACTTTACTTGCTGGATTACTCACAGGAAGTGGACTTGGTATATTACTATTATTTAAAACTAATAAAGATTTAAAAGAAAATATTGAAGTTTTATCAATAATCTATTTTATAGGAGTTTTGATAGGAATTATTACTGATTTAGTTATTTAAAAAAACAACAAATTTACACATTTAGTCTATAAAAATGGCACCTATAAAGAAATAAAAAAATAAATTAAAAATTTTAAAAAAAAACTGTTGACATTAGTCTAAATATATCATAAGATGTATATGGATAAATTAAAAAAGCAGATAGATGTAAACGACCGCTTTGAGTACACCTAGAATGCACTTGTATGTAGGGGAGGTCGTTTTATTGTGGCCAGACAGTGGCCAAACTAGAAACCAACTTATGCTTTTACAATATTATTATTAGCAATAGCATTATAATACATGATGGTAACAACAAGAAAATGCAGATTAATTTTCAACTTAGATACAGCAAGATTTATCAACATGACACACCGAAGAAAATAGGCAACAAGATAGCATCAATGAAAAGGCAGTTTGGAAAATGCTATACCAATAACTTATGACCAAAAGCACGCGCAGGTAATTAACAACTTAGAATTATCTACATCAAGCAGTTCGATGATGTCATACAATAGAACCAAAAAAAGTACAGATGTTATAAATTCAGAAGGTATCAGCCTGATTAAAATGACGTCATCATTTTATCCAAGATATATAGAGAAACACTTTGTGTTTCTCTTTTTTTGTCGAAAAATTAGAAGTTTTGATATGTTTGGTCGAAAGTGTATAAATTAAATTGTTTTTGAGCTATATTAAATAAAACTAATAAAGAGGTGGATAATGCTAACAATTAATTTAGAATTTATTAGAGGTATGCTTTTTGTAAGATTAAGAGGAAAATTAGATCAGGAAACTTGTAAAAAATTTGAAAGTTGTTTAGATGATATGTTAAATAATAAAGGCTTGAAGTACTTTGTTATTAACATAGAAGAATTAAACTATATTGATGATAATGGAATTAATACAATCATGAATAAATATAGCGATGTAATTAAAAAAAATGGTAAATTAATAATTTGTGGATATAATATCGATATAAAACTAAATGAAATTGAACATACAAATAATGAGTTAAATGCTTTAAAACTAATAAGTATTTAAGGAGAAAATATGGAAAATATATTAGAATATGAAAAATTAGTAAATAAAGTAGCACATAAATATAGTAGTTTTTCTAACTTTGAAGATCTATGTCAACAAGGAATGATAGGTTTAATAAAAGCAGTTAATAACTATAAGCCAAATGAAAAAACTAAATTTTCTAGTTATGCATATTTGTGGATAAAAGGTGAAATATTAGATTACATAAGATGTGATAAAAATATAAAAATAAGTAAAGATATAATCTCACTAAACAAAGAAATAACACTAGCTACTGAAATATTAAGAAATAGGCTAGATAGAGAACCTACAATTAGTGAATTAGCCTTCTTTTTAGAAAAGGATGAACATGAAATAGAAAAAGCTATTCTTTCTAGAGAAATTGTATTATCTTGTGACTATAGTTTAAATAATGAAGATGAAAATAAAAATGTTAGTTTATATGATACTATTCCATATTATGAAAAGATGTATGATGCTGCTTATTTAGATTTATATAATGAACTTGAAAAACTTCCTCAGGAAGAACAAGAAATAATTAAAATGCATTATTTTGAAGATATGACACAATCTGAAATTTCTAAAAAATTAGGAACAAATCAAGTAAACATATCACGTAAAGAAGAAAAAATTTTAACTAAGTTAAATAAAAGTTTAGCAGCATAAGCTTTAAGTATGGTATAATTATCTAAGAAGGTGATAGTATGCCAAAAAAACAAATCTTTGGAAGTGTTATAGTGTTAGTAATGTTATCATTAATATGTATGTATATTTATGATAATTATTATGTAGAAAAAGAAACTAGATTAATAGTAGAAAGTGGTAATAATAATAAAACTATTGTTAATTATTTAAGTACTAAAAAAGCTGACTATTACTTATATAATATTGACAACATAATAGTTGATGATACTAATAGAAAATTAGAGTTGGATAAAGCTTTAGAATTAAATCAAATTACAATGGATGAAGTATTAAAATATTTAGAAGAAAAGGTTAATATTAATAATGGTAATGTAATTTTATATCAAAATGATGATTTTTCACTATTAAAATGTAGTCTACCTAGTGGTAAAGTTAATTACATATTTGGTAATAAATCAATGGTGTATACTGAGAGTTTTTGCGTTGAGACACCATATTTTTGTACTTTTACTAAAACATACCATGTACTTGATATAAGTGATAAAAAAGATGGATATGTATATCTTACTTTAAAAAACGATGTAGAAGAAGAAGTTGCAACTATTGAAATATTAAAAGATGAAATTGATAATGTTGAAATAGGTAATTACTATAGCTTTAATTTTGCATCTTCAAATGATCAAATTGATGGTGATATTAAGAGTATTTTTGATAATAATAGAATCTTAAGTATAAAGCTTATTGAGGTAGAAGAGGACAAAATTAATGAAAATGTCTGCAAATAGCAGATATTTTTCTTTTATACTTGAGTTTTAAAGGCCTATTTGTTATAATAAATTATATATAATAGGAGGCTGGTAGTATGGTTAAAGACTACATTATTGACGACAACGATGGATACAACTGGGTTAGTCTTTCTAAACCTTTGTCTAATTATACTCAAGAAGAGTTGGCTCTTCAATTAATTAGTAACAAACAAGAATATGGTACTACTCAGAAAATAAGAATAGGTGGAAAAATTGGTGCCATTTTAAATACAGATGGCTGTGAAACTCCTGAAGATTTCATAAATAAATATCAAAATATTTTAGATAGAGCTGGATTCAAGAAAGGAAATAACAAGATGAAAGAAGAAATCAAAGAAAATGATACATTAACTATTAAACCAAAAGCTCTAAGTAAAGTTTCATTTATGGACTATACTCAAGAGGAACTAGCACACTTAATAATGGATGATAAAATCAAAAATAATGATGGAAGCGAATACGGAGTATATGAACATCGTGATACAGTATTTGATTCAACAGGGTGTTATTCTATTAAAGACTTCATAGATAAATATCAAGAAGAATTTAATAAAAGACGTATTAAGTCTGAAAATCCAGTGTTAGAAGAAAATAATAATAAAGAAGATGGTAAAATGAAAATTATAGAAGTTCCATTTGGAATGTTTAATTACACTCAAGAAGATTTGGCTCACTTAGTTATGGATAATAAAAATAGTGATGAAGTAGTAGGGATTAGAATTAGTGATGGAACTATTCTAGATTCTGAAGGATGCAATACCGTAGAAGAATTTATTAAGAAAAATGAAAATGTTCTTACTAATGCAGGTATAAATCATGATTTTAGTGAACAAATTAAACAAGCTAATCTGGTAGAAGATAAAAATCATTCAATTGATTTTGACCCGGTAATTCCAAAAGTTGAAGTTAATACTGAACCAGAAGAATTAATAGTTAATAATACAAATGAAAAATCTTATTCACTTGATTTTGATCCAGTTATACCAAAAGTTGAAGTTAATGGACCTATAAATAAAGTAGAAAGCAATAATGAACAATCTGAAATAGTTGAAGAAAATATTACTAAAGCAGATGCTTTAGAAGATTCCAAATTAAGTTATGAAGAAACATTAGACGCTTTATTAAAAGAAAGAAATATCCAAATAGCAGTAAGTTTATTTAAGATTGCTAGAGGTAATTATTATAATGGTACTGCAGATACTGAACAAGTTAAACTAGATACTATTCAAAAGATGAATAATGAATATGTTGCGTTATTTAATGAAAAAGAAAATATTAACTTTAATAATGAAAGTGAAGTTTCAGAATGGTTAAATAAATTAGTACCATATCTTAATACACATGCATTAAACCTAAATTTAGGTATTAATGTAACTCTAGAATCTGCTGATAAGTATTTATTAGAAGTTATGGAAGAAAAAGGGTATACTGATGATATTAACAGTGCAGTTAGTCCTGAACAAAAGAAGATTGCTAGAAAATTAAAAGAATTAAAAGAATATCATTTCTTTGTAAGTGATTATAAAAACTTACCTGAAGAAAACAAAAATTTAAATTCAAAAAAGACTATGGCAATGGCTGAAATTAATCATTTAGACCATTACTTATCTGAAGGAAATCGTGCTTTAGAATTAATCAATAAAGATTTAACTAGAATTAAAGAAAATACAGATAAAGAAATTGCCCATCTAGAGGCAAAAATGATTGAGTGTGATACTAAAATCATGCAAGATGGCAAAACTGAGTTTTCTGATATGGTAGAAACTGAAGCAGAAAAAAATGCTAATGATTTATATTTATTTGCTACAAAAACGCATGAAATTGGTGATATTAATGATGCAGTAAAACTAGCACAAGCATTACCAGATGATAGTAAAATAAAAGAGAAATTATTATCTTCTACAGAAAAATTATTTGAAAACAATACTTATTATGAAGAAAAATTTGATGATGAAACAGCTATTGAAAGAAGAAATTATAGTAATCAAATAAAAAAATTAAAAGAGAATTATGAAAATATAGAAAATAAATATGCATCAGCTACTGTTAAAATTAATAAAAATATAGAATCAGTAACTGAAAAATTAAATTATCTTCGTACTACTTATAAATTAGAAGATTATAAATTTAAAACATCACAAAATAATAGAATCGACGAGCCTAAAGTAGAAGAAACTGGTATAGAATACAATTTAGAGCCAGAAAAGAAAGTTGGAATAGTAGATAAAATAAAAGATAAATTTACTAATAAAAAAGAAGTAAATCATATTGATAATGAATATTTGAATAAACTAGAATCAATTGAGAAAGTATTTACTGATACTGATAGTATTGATAAAAATCATGAATATTTATCTGCTTCTAATGCACGCAATTTAGGATATATTGATACAATTACAGAAGGACCTAAAGAAGAAGTTGTTTCTACAATTGAAATGGAAGAAGAGCCAATAAAAGAAGAAATGGCTGATGTACAACAAGAAAAAGAAGAAACTCATGAAGTAAAAAAATTTGAACTAGAAAAAGATGAAAAAGAACCTGTTAAGTTTGAAAATAATGAAGAATTTGAATTTAGTTTAGAAGATGATCAATATGACTTATCAATTGATGATTTAAAAGATTCATTAAAAGATTTTGTAGCTATTAATAGTTTTAAACAAATTAGTAAAGATTTATATGAAAAAATAAATCAAAGTAAAGTAAAACAAGTAGTTAAAAAAGCTGTTGAAAAGTTAAATGAAAAGAAGAAAGCAGCTTGTATATATTTAGGATTTGCTGCAGCTATTGCTGTAGGAGTATTTGTTGGTACTAATGTTAATGGTATGGAAAAAGACTTACAAACAAATATATCTGCAACATACGATAATAATTCTGAAGATAATATAGAAACTAATGATATAGAAACTAATGATATAGAAACTAATGATGTAGAAACAGTAGTTTCAGAAAAAACAACTGATAATGTAAATGCAGCTACAGCAGCAGAAGAAGAATATACTGTTTCATTTGATGAAGCAGCAAGCGCAGCAATAAACGATGTTTTAGAAGGAAAAAATGAAGCTTATAAATCTTTTGCTGATGCCTATACTGAAACAAATGCAGTAGCAAATAGTGATTTATATACTCCATCATGGGAATCTGCAACAACTGGTGAATACTTTGTAGAAAAAAATGGTGTTATGAATCATATATCAAAAGATGAAGCTATAGACTATTATAATAATGGTGAAGAAGTAGTAGAGAGTGTTAAAAATAATAACACAGTTATTGGATATATAAATATCGATAAAAATGATACTGGAAAGAGTCTGTAGGTGATAAGATGGAAAATAGAATTAATAGTATTTTAGAACTTACAAATAAGGAAAAATATGTGGTTATTAATCAAGCTATTTATAAAGGAACTAATTATTTCTTAGTAGCTCGTCTAACAGATGATGAAAAAGATTTAACTGGTGATATTAAAATAGTTGAAGAAAAACTAAAAGATGGTATTTTAGGAATAGAATTAGTAAAGGATGTTAAATTAATAGAATTATTAACTAAATATCTTGGACCACAAGAATAAAATATGTAAAGTAAAATAAAATAAGTTGTATAACTTATTTTATTTTTGGTATAATTATTTATATATATGGAAGGTGATTATTATGTCATATAAAGTAATAAGCAGAAGTGAAAAAGATACAATAAATCTTGCTCAAAATATAGAATCAGAAAAATTTCCAAACATGGTTATTTGTCTAATGGGAGACTTAGGTAGTGGTAAAACTATTTTTACTAAAGGATTTGCATCAAGCCTTGAAGTTGAAGAAGCTATTACAAGTCCTACATTTAATATAATAAAAGAATATACTTCAGGACAAATGCCACTATATCATATGGATGTATATAGATTAGATGGTAAAGTAGAAGATTTAGGTATTGAAGAATACTTTACTAAGGGAGGAATTACTATCATTGAATGGGCTGATATGATAGAAGATTATTTACCTGAGGAAAGATTAGAAATAAAATTCAGATTATCTGATGAAGATGAAGATACTAGAATTTTAACTATAACTCCATATGGACAAGAATATGAAGATATATGTGAGGCAATATTATGAGAATACTATATATAGATACTACCACTAGATATCTATATACAGGAATAGTAGAAGATAATAATCTTATAAAAGAAGTAAAAGAAGATTTTGGAACAGATTTATCAAAAGTAACTTTAAAAAGTATAAGTGAAATGTTAAATTCTGTTTCATTAAAACCAAGTGATATAGATAAAATAATAGTAGTAAATGGACCAGGATCTTATACAGGTATTAGAATAGGTGTAACTATAGCTAAAACATTTGCTTTTAGTTTAAAAAAAGAAATAACTACTATATCAAGTTTAGAAGCAATGGCAGTATCATCTAGAAAAGATACTGATTATATTATTCCTATAATTGATGCTAGACGTGGTTATTCATTTGGAGCTATATATGATAAAAATTATAGTCCAATATTAAAAGAACAATATATAAAAACAGATACTCTTCATCTAGCAATAGATAATTTACCAGGTTCATATACTGTAATTGGAAGTTGTCTTGGAGTAACTGAGGAGTATAATCCAGATATATTAAAAATAGTTAATGTATTTAAGAATAAAGAAGGTATTAATCCACATAGTGTTAATCCAATCTATTTAAAATTAACTGAAGCAGAAGAAAAGAAAAATGTTGAGGTAATATGATAGAAAAGTTAGATATTAATTCTAAATATTTAGATGATTTAGAAGTATTTGATACTTTTAATAAAGAAAGAGTGTTATTTGATATAAAAAATAATACTTTTACTAATTATTATATTTATATGGATAATAATAAAGCACTTGCTTTTATTAATTATCAAGTTATGTATGAAAGAAGTGAACTTATAGATATAAATGTATTAGATTCATATCAAAATATGGGTATCGCATCTAAATTAATAGAATTTATGTTAGAAGATTTAAAAAGTAAAAATGTAGAAAGCATTACTTTAGAAGTTAGAAAAAATAATCTAAATGCTATACATTTATATGAAAAATATGGATTTAAAGAAGTTGGTATAAGAAAAGGATACTATCAAGGAATAGATGGAATTTTAATGAAAAAAGAGTTGATGTAAATGAAAGATGTATATATATTAGGAATAGAGTCTAGTTGTGATGAAACTAGTGTTTCAATAGTAAAAAATGGTTTTGAAGAGATTGCTACTGTTACTAATACACAAATAGATATTCATAAGGAATATGGTGGTGTAGTACCAGAAATCGCATCTCGTGAGCATGTTAAAAATGTAACTATAATAATAGAAGAATGTTTAAAAGAAGCTAATATGACTATAGATGATATCACAGCAATAGCTGTTACTTATGGACCAGGTTTAGTTGGATCATTATTAGTAGGAATAGAAGCTGCTAAAACATTAGCATATGTTAATAATAAACCATTAGTACCAGTAAATCATATGACTGGGCATATCTATGCTAATAATTTAACAAGTAGAATGAGTTTTCCATTAATGGCTTTAGTTATAAGTGGAGGCCATACTGAACTTGTTTATATGAAAAATCATTACCAATTTAAAAGAATTGGGGCTACTTTAGATGATGCTGTTGGTGAATGTTATGATAAAGTAGCAAGAATCATAAATGTTAATTATCCAGGTGGACCAACTATTGATAAATGGGCTCATGAAGGAAATGATACTTATCCACTTCCTTTACCACTTAATGATAATACCTATAATTTTAGTTTTAGTGGTTTAAAAAGTGCCGTAATAAATTTAGTTCATAATGAAGAACAAAGAGGAAATGAAATTCGAAAAAAAGATTTAGCTTGTTCATTCCAAAATGTAGTAGTAGAAGTATTAGCTAAAAAGACTATGAAAGCTATAAAAGATTATAAAGTTAATAATCTAATTGTAGCTGGAGGAGTAGCTGCCAATAAAGGTATCAGAGAAAGATTAGAAAGTGATTGTAGAAAAGATAAGATAAACTTAACAGTCCCTGAATTTAGATTCTGTACTGATAATGCAGCTATGATAGCAGCTAGTGGATATTATGCTTATCTTCGTGGTGATAGAGCAGATCTAACATTAAATGCTAATTCTAGTTTAGATTTAGATAAATAGTAAGGCAGGGTAATCCTGCTTTTTATTTGACTTTTTAGTTAAATTATGTTAAAATAATCCCAATTTTTAAGGGGATGATTTTATGTACATATATCGAGTATTAAATGATTGTGATATTGCTTTACAACCAAAAGAACATGGTTTATTTAATAAAAAAGTAATAGAAGAAGAATCACGTATATGTTTTGATATACAACTAATGTCAAATAATGATATTCAACCATCGGAAGAATTATTTAAATACTTATTACCAACATATGCTGGAGTAAATCAATTTCTTATTAGTAAAGAGGTTAAAATTAGACAAGAAGTACTAGAACAAAAGCTAAATTTATTAAGAGAAATTAATAATGGTGATCTAGAAAATTATGATAGTGATACTATTATGCACTTAGAATTATATTTTAAAAATCTATTCTCAGATATTAATAAACATATAGGTATGGGTACTACATATTCTACAAAATGGATATCTTTTACTAATTCATTAGATAAAATTTTAAAATATTACCTAACTCAAACCAAAAGTCATCAAGTAGCAGTAGTAGATAGTAATATAAAAGGTATATTTGATGATAATTTAATAGCTTTAGATTTAAGTACAGAAAAGAATATAGAAAAAATAAAAGATGGTTTAATAACAATGAGTGGGAAATATACAAATTTAAATTTTAGAGGATTTAAATTTGCTAAACGTGATAATGAAATAATTTATTATAATTATGTGCCAAAAGAAAAAGTAAAAGCAGTACTTACACAATTTGAAATAGATATATTATTTAATAATTTAATAGATAAAACATTTTTAATTGAAAATATTTATCCAGTATCATATATTATTAAAACAAAATTAGGTTCTGAAATACATAGATTAAATAATCCTGAATTATATGAATTATTTAATGATGTATATGTACATAATAAAGCTCTATCTACATTAGTAGCTAAATATGATAAAAGTGAAGTAGAATTAGTAGCATTAAAAAAATATATTTTATCTCTTTTAAATAATGTTGATTCAAATATCATAAAGACTCCGCAAAAAATGTTAGTAGTACCGGAAGATTATAAAAAGAATGGTTAATTTTTAACCATTCTTTTTTCTATATATGAAATAATAGAATACATAATATATGAAAGTATTGCTAGAAGTACTACTGCAGTAATAACTAAATTAATATTAAATACTTGAGACCCATACATAATTAAATAACCAAGACCTTCTTTGGAAACTAATAATTCTCCCATAATGACGCCTATTAAACTCATACTAATATTTACTTTAAGACAATTAATGATATTTTTTTTATTACTTGGTACAATTAATTTAGTAAATATTTGTATTCTAGTAGCATTTAATGTTTTTAAAAGAGTTATATAATAATTATCTACATTAGTAAAACCACTATAAATATTAATTATAGTTATAAATAATGATATCATTAAAGCCATAAAAATAATAGAATTAGTATTAGCTCCAATCCAAATAATTATTAAAGGCCCTAGAGCTACTTTAGGAAGGGAATTTAAAACAGTTAAATAGGGATCAAATATTTTAGCAATGGTTTTATTAAACCAAAATAGACTTGCTATAATAAAACCTAAAATGCTAGCTAATCCGAAACTAATTAAAACTTCTTTAGTAGTTATATAAATATGATTAAATAAATTATGTGCTTTAATTAGTGATATTAAAGTATTAAAAACTTTAGTAGGGGAAGAAGTTAAAAAACTGTTAATTAAATCTAATCTAGAAGTAACTTCCCAAATAATAATAAAACTGATTACTATAAATACCTGAAAGAATAAAACTAGTATTTTATTCTTTTTAATTTCTTTTAAATATTCTTTATGCTCATTACTATAGGTGGACATCTAAATCTTTCCAAATCTTATCATAGTAATCATAAAATTCTTTTACTTTTCTATTTTGGGATGGTGTTGATTTATTGGTTAATTTAATATCATAAATATTTTTTATAACAGCTGGCCTTTTTGATAAAACAACAACTCTATCTGATAAACTAATAGCTTCAGCTAGATCATGTGTTACTAAGATGACAGTTTTTCCTTCTTTTTTTATAATACTATAAATATCATCAGCTAATATTAATCTAGTTTGATAATCAAGTGCACTAAATGGTTCATCTAAAAGTAAAATATCAGGATTTGTTGCTAGTGTTCTAATTAACGCAACACGTTGTCTCATGCCACCAGATAGGCTAGAAGGGTACTTATTAATAAAATCAGAAAGTCCATAAGTATTTAATAAATCTAATACTCTTTTTTTGTTATTATCATTTAAACTATGATTTATTTCTAAACCAATTAAACAATTTTCATATATAGTTTTCCATGGAAACAATGCATCTTTTTGAAGCATATAGCCAACTTTAATATCACCATTTTGATAGATTATATTTCCATTAGATGGCTTTTCTAAATTAGCTAAAATAGATAATAAACTAGTTTTTCCACAACCACTAGGTCCTACAATGCTAATCCATTCTTTAGAATTAATATCTAAAGTTATATTATCTATGGCTTTCACTTCACCATCTAAATCATGATAATTTTTTTTAAGATTCTTAATTTTTAAAATAGGATAATTAGTTGACATTAACGATAATCTTTTTATAATCTACCTTTTTAGTAATAGCTTTAGCATTAATCATAATATCTTGTAAGTGATTAAATGATTCTTTAGTAAAAGTAGTATTTTCTGCCCAAGCATCAATACTCCTATATCGTTTAACAATTTTCTCTAAATCTTCTAATTTTGTATCTGGAAAGAATTCTATTATTGATTTAGCTACTTCTAAATCTGAACTTTCTTTAACAAAAACCAGTCCTCGTTGAATAGCTTTAGTAAACCTTTTAATTAAGTCTTTATTGTTTTCTATATATGAACTTCTAGCACTATAAGATGTATATGGTACAACTCCACCTAGTTCTCCTAAAGATGCAACAACATATCCATATCCTTCTTTTTCAACTTCTAAAGCAGTTGGTTCAAATAAAGAAACAAAGTCTCCATCTCCACCTATAAAAGCTCCTCCCATAGCTGCAAATTGAATACTTGTATCTATTTCTACATCCTTTTCGGGATCAATATTATTTTCTTTTAAAATCCACTCTAGAGTCATTTCCGGCATTCCTAGTTTTCTACCACCAATAATTTTTTTACCCTTTAAGTCATTTAAAGTAAAGTTTTTAATTTTTTTTCTTGATACAATAAAACTACCATCTTTTTGAGTTAATTGAGCGAATGTTTTTAAATAATCTTTTTCTTTAGAATTATAAACATATATACATGCTTCTGATCCAGAAAAGCCAATATCAGCATCTCCTGATAATACGCTGGCTGTTACCTTATCTGCACCAGGAGTTAGTATTAAAGTAATATCAATACCCTCATCTTTAAAATAGCCATTGCTAATAGCTGCATATTGTGGTGCATAGAAAATACTATGCGCAACTTCAGCTACCTTAACTTTTGTTAGATCTTTATTTTTCTTATTGGGTTTAATAAAAAGAAAAGAAATCATTCCAACAATAATAAATAAACAAATAACAGAATAAATAATTTTTCTCATATATCCTCCTTACTATTTTATTATATGAAGTAGTAAAGAATAGGTTAAAAAAAGAAACTATCTTTCAATAGTTTCTACTTTAGTTTGAACTTCTGTTGTATCACTAGCTACTACTTTAGTTGTTGACCATTCGCTCCATTTACTCCAAGTTTCACTAGTACAATGATTGTTACATGTTCTCTTTATATTTTTATAACAAATACTATTTTCATTAACATATCCATCAGGACAAGTAATGGAAGCATAAGAATCAATTTTATGACAATATCCATCAATAGAAATTTCATCACTAGAACAATTTGTTTTTAAATAAAGACCAGCAATTTCACTAGGATTATTTGTATGATCACTTTCAAATAATAGTTCGTTATCATAACAAATATTATCTTTAGTTGTATATTTATCTACAAATGATTCACCGCGTGGAATACAAGCACCACCAGGAATAATATTATATATACATATGCTATTTACATCGATTTTAGGATTTGTTTTTAAACAATCATTACCATTACAGCAATAAGAATCCTTATTAAAAGCATAATTACCACTTTGAGTATCATTATAATCTAAATAATCACAAGCATAATAATTACAATCATACAACATAGTACTTTTAGTTCTATATCTATAATAAGTAACTTTTACTTTTTCTTTTGGCTTTTCACTTGGTTTAGGTGAAGTACTTGGTGTTGGATTTGCAGTAGCAGTAGGAGCAGGTGAAGTAGAAGGTGTTTCACTAGGAGTAGGTGTAGTACTAGGTTTAGTAACTACTTGATTAGCCTTGTCAACAACTCTAATTTCAACAGTAACTTCAGCTTTTAAATTATTCTTATCAACTGCTGTGTAAGTAATATTATAAGTACCAACTTTATTATTATCAAATGAATTAGTATTAACACTAACATTTAAATTATCATTATTACTATCGTGACTAGTAGCATACTTACTAAAATCAATACTAGTTCCAACATATATAGATTCAGGCATATTATTAATAGTAATAACAGGACCAGTACTATCTACAACTTGAACTTTATAAACCTTTTTTCCAACGACTCTTCTTTCATTATCTTTTAAAACAATTTTAACTACTTTATTTTCACTAACTGAATAAGTGTTCTCAGTTTGAAAAGTTTTTCCATTATCAAATGAATAAAAAACTACATTTTTTTCACCAACATCTACAGTTAATATTCTTTCATTAGCCATATTACCTAAAGCTTCAGTAATATTAATATCACTATCAAGTAATTTTACTGGAGCTAAATCTACATATATTTGTAATCCAAATAAAACTATTAGAATTCCAATTCCCCCTAAAAAAGCTATCAACACATTTTTACTGTCCATAAACTCACTCCCTATTATCAATTTTATTTTATCATTATATATAAATCTTTTCAATTTTAATTTCACTAAATTTTCATAATATCTTCATATTTATTTCAAATATAAATAATAAAATATATATCTGAAAAGGAGGAAATAGTATGTATGAAAATATCTTTAGAAGAGTCGAAGAAAAATATCTCTTAACTGAAGAAGAAAAAAACAAACTTTTCAAAAAAATTAATAAATATTTAGAAAAAGATAAATTCTATGAATCTACTATATCTAATATTTATTTTGATAATAAGAATAATGATTTAATAGTTAATTCACTAGATAAACCTATATATAAAGAAAAGATAAGATTAAGAAGCTATAATAAATGTCCTAATCTAGATTCAGAAGTATTCTTAGAAAAAAAAGATAAATATGAAGGAATAGTTGGTAAAAGAAGAATTAAGATGACTTTAAAAGAATTTTATGAATACACAAATAATAATAAGTATGATAAATCAAATCAAATAATGAATGAGATTGATTATTATATTAATTATTATGATTTAAAACCAGCTATCTATATAGCTTATGATAGAAAAAGTTATGTAGGTAAAAATGATTCTAATTTAAGATTAACTATAGATACTAATTTAAGAAGTAGAAATAATGATTTAAAGTTAGAACTTGGTGATAGTGGAAAAAAATATTTTAAAAATAGATACTATATTATGGAAATTAAAACTTTAGGGGCTATGCCATTATGGTTAGTAAGAAGTCTATCAGAGTTAAATATATTTCCATCCAGCTTTTCAAAATATGGAAAAATATATGAAAGTATGAAGGAGGAATTAGAATATGCTAGATAGTATTTTTTCAAATATAACTTCAACTGTAGATATCACACAAATTTTATTATGTATATTAACTTCAATATTATTAGGAGTTTTAATTGCTTTAACACATAAATATACATCAAAATATAATAAGAATTTTTTAATAACTTTAGCTACGTTACCTTTACTTATATCAACAATAATTATAATGGTAAATGGTAATTTAGGAACCAGCGTTGCAGTACTTGGTGCATTTGGATTTGTAAGATTTAGATCAATTCCAGGTACAAGTAAAGAAATATTAGCTGTGTTATTCTGTATGACTATAGGTTTAGTTACAGGTATGGGTAATTTATTATTTGCTTTATTAATAACAATAATAGGATGTTTAATATTATATTTATATAATAAATTTACATTATTTGATGAAAATAAATATGAAAAATATTTAAAGATAACTATACCTGAAAACTTAGATTACACTGAAGTATTTGATGATATTTTTAAAAAGTTTACTACTGATCATACATTAGTATCAGTTAAAACAACTAATATGGGTAGTATGTTTGATTTAAAATATCGCGTTACTCTTGAAAAAGAAGTTAATGAAAAAGAATTTATTGATGAGCTTAGAGTAAAAAATGGAAACTTAAAAATAATACTTACTCATCAAATAGAGGAGAGTGAACTGTAATGAACAAGAAAGATAGAATAATAATTATAAGTATATTAACGATATTAGTATTATTATTTTGTTTACTTCTTGGCTATAACTTTTATAAGAAAAATAAGGTAAGTAATAATGAAAATTCTACTACTACAAAAGAAAAAGTTAATTTAGATGATCTTGAAGAAAAAGAAGTTACTGATACTAAAAATGTAACTATTACTGAAGGAGGAAGTTATACTTTAACTGGTAATATTACTGGTACAGTTACTATTGAAACAGATGAAGATGTTAAATTAATTTTAGATAATGTAACTATTACAGCAACAAATGGTCCAGCTATTTATGTTAAAAGTGCAAAAAATGTCGTAATTTATCTAAATGATGGAACTACTAATACAGTAATAGATGCAAGTAGTTATACTGGATATGAAACAGATGTAACAGGATGTATTTATAGTAAAGATGATTTAACTTTCGAAGGAAGTGGTACTTTAACAGTTAAAGCAAATTATCAAGATGGTATAGTATCAAAGGATGATTTAAGTTTTTATGGTGGTACTTATAATATTACATCAAAAGATGATGGTATTAGAGGAAAAGATTCTGTTTATATTAAAGATGGTAACTTTACAATAAAAGCATCTGGAGATGGTATTAAAGCAAGTAATGATACTGATACAAATAAAGGTTATGTAGAAATAGATGGAGGAAGTATTATTATTAACGCAAGTAGTGATGGTATTCAAGCTATTACTAAGTTAACTATTAATGGTGGTACTATTGATATCACAGCAAGTGAAGGTTTAGAAGCAACATATATAGTTATTAACGATGGTGATATTAAAATTAAAGCATCAGATGATGGAATTAATGCATCAAAAAAATCTAGTATTTCAACACCTACTATCGAAGTAAATGGTGGCTCTATAGAAGTTACTATGGGCCAAGGTGATACTGATGGATTTGATGCTAATGGAAATATCTATATAAATGGTGGTACTGTTAAGGTAAATGGGCAATCAACATTCGATTATGATGGAGAAGGAAAAATAAATGGTGGTACAGTTTACAGTAATGGAACACAAGTAACAACATTACCAAACCAAGTAATGGGTGGCTCAATGCCAGGTCAAAACCAAAATACAAATCAACCAGTTAATCCAAGACAAGGTAGAAGATAGAGTCAAGTAATTGCCTCTTCTTTACGTTTTTTTACAGAAACTTGTTAGAAATACTATACAATTGTATGAAAATCTAATATAATTATCTTAAAGATAATAGGAAAGGATTGATTGTATGAAAAAAGAAAATGAAATCATATCTGAAGAAGAAAACATACTAAATGACAAAGGATTTTCATTTATGTATAACTTAACTATGGTATGTGGTGTTGCAACTGTAGTAATGTTTGTTATCGGGACAGCTATTTATCTAGCAGTAATGAGCTAGTAATAGCTTTTTTTTGTAAAAAATATAAAAGTGAGTGATATTATGAAAACAGATTTAAATAGTGATTTAAGTTCTTATTATAATGGTGATGATTTATCTAATCCTAAATTTTTATATATGGGTGCATCAGCACCTATTGATTTTAATCAATTAGAAAAAGAATGCAATAATGGTTATCGCATTAACTTTAAAATGTATTTAACAGCTCACTATAATACTGCTGTAGCCAATGCTTTTGCTCAAAAACTTATTGAAAAAAATCCAGATAAAGCTAACAATATAACTGTAGATAGTTACAGTATTCCTATTTTAAAAGCCAGTGATGTAGTAGATTTGGATGATAATGCCGAAGGATATTTATATATATTTAAATGCCCTGAAGATGCTACTAATTTTAAAAAGTATGATTTTATAGTTAATGGTTTTCTAATGCCAGTAAAAGTAAAGGAATTATACTATAAAGATCATAAAATTTATTACAGTATTAATAAAGAACAACAAATGGAAAAATAATATGTAAAATAGAGTCCAATATATGGACTTTTTTTATTTATAAACATAAATTATGATAGAATATATATAGGTGATTTAAGTGGAATTGTTTAGAAATAAAAAAGTATTAATCTTAGGTTTAGCTAGAAGTGGATATCAAGCTGCTAAACTTTTAATAAAAAGAGGAAACACTGTTTATTTAAATGATTATAAAGAAGAAGAAAAACAAGATAAAAATCAAGTAGAAGAATTAAGAAATTTAGGAGTAAATCTTGTTTTTGGTGGACATCCAGATGAACTACTTGATAATACGTTTGATTATTTAATAAAGAATCCTGGAGTACCAATAGATCATAAATATGTTTTAAAAGCTAAAGAATTAGGTATCGAAGTAATAAATGAAGTTGAAATGGCTTATAGATTATTACCAAGTGATGTTAGTATTATAGGAATAACTGGTACAAATGGTAAAACAACTACTACAACACTTATTTATGAAATAATGAAAGAAGCTTTTAAAGAAAGAGTACATT
>ODAI012681189.1_pt1 | contig 42298 bp, 30 predicted proteins | sample 1539321 | NCBI WGS metagenome assembly ODAI01 (sample SAMN02144231, study PRJEB22623) | gut metagenome | biome: sheep rumen | host: Ovis aries | place: New Zealand
ATTCATAACGGGGTTCCTTTGCAGCACGATTCCACTAAAGGGTCGTGTTGTAAAATGACAAATAATCAAATCACGTTCAATGACCTTCCGCAGGTCGTTGCCGAACTTCGGGATGAAGTATCGGGCATGAAGGCGTTACTGCTGAACGTTTTCGTTAAGCCATGAGCAGAGAAAACTTGTTTGCTATGCCATGGCGAGAAAACGAAGGATGGAATCCAACCTTCAGAACAGACCAACTCAGCAGCGAGAGAACAGACACCGCCCTGTCACACCAGAGCAGGTTGCCGAGTACACCAACATTCCCCTTGCGACCATCTATCAGAAACTCGCGAACAAGAAACTCGCTACTCGCACTTATGCCGGCTGGCCCTTGGGCGGGGCCGGGCCCTTCAGGGCCAAAAGCGGCCCCGTTCGAGGGACAGACGGCACAAGGAGGGCCTGCTGCACATCTCCGAGATCGACTGGAAGCGCCTTGAGACTGTCGAGGAAGCCGGCATCAAGGAAGGCGACAAGATGACCGTCAAGCTGCTGGACATCGACCCGAAGACGGGCAAGTTCAAGCTCTCACGTCGTGCGCTGCTGCCCAAGCCCGAAGGCTACGTAGAGCGTCCGCCCCGTCAGCGTCGCGAACGCCCCGAGCGTGGCGAGCATGGCGGCGAGCATCGTCCCCGTCGCGAAGAATAAGCTTTAAACAACATGACCATATTCACAAGGGATGTGCCACAGCAAATGTGGCACATCCCTTTTTTTATTGTTCATCATTAAGTTAAGCGCATTTGCTATTGGAACAGCAAAAAACTGCAATTAGAACTGCAAAATTCTGCAATTTGTTATGTATGAGTCCAAAAACATTCCTATCTTTGTGCCAACAAATCATCAGAAAGACCAATTCATGAAGTTTTTCAGCCTATGAAACATAACGGTTAACTCTATTTAAAGACATAAGGATGACGCGTCCGCTTAGATTCTTGTTTCCCAATTCGCCAAATTAAGGAAGCACCAAGTAAAAAGCCACGGATGCCCACGCCAGACGACGGAGTAGGCTTTTATTCGTAGATGGTTGCATAAGTTTTTGGCGAAGTCACGAGAAACGTAGACGAAGTAAATATTCCACGTTTTCTTTTTGTCTGTACGTATATAATAGCATAAATATGAGTCTTTAAAACCTTAATATTATATGATACGAAAGATATTACTTTTAATGATAGTATTGCTGCCAATGGCGGCCAATGCTCAAACTGAAGGATGGGATGCGAATTCCGAACGCCAGGAATGGAAAGACGACAGCGTATATTTCTCCATAGACTGGGTTGAGACCAAGAGCGACGGAACAGAAGTTCGTACTAAATTCCGATTGGGAGACCATCGCGAAATGAAGGTAGAAACAGACTGGGCATCGTTTGAGGACAATAAAGGGCAAACGACATCTCAACCTGAGGCTACACCAACGTCCTATTTACCTCAGGCAAGAGGAGTGAAAGGCGCTCAGTTCGAATGGGATCGTGAGGAATTCACTGTTACGTCAAAGGTCACGCTCGATGATAGCGAACAGATAAACAGATGGGTGGCGCTGGAACCCAATAAATGCAAAGTGACATATAAAGACAAGACCCACCATTTCAATCAACATGTTCCTATTGTCAGCAGCGAAGAACCTGTTAAATCAAATTCTTATTCAAGTTTCGGTCGATATGTCACGGTGTTATCTTATAGAATGAATGACAACACAAAGCATGTTCCTGCTTTTGGAACGATTATTGAAAATCATACTGGACCTAAAGAATGGGGAGAGTTAGTTGATGCAAGACAAACCGTAGCAAATAATGAAACTCATAACAGTTATGTCTATACTTGGAGCCTTCACTTCGCTAACGGGTATGTGCTGCCTGTTGTTGTAAGACCAGGGTCGGTTATTCCAGAATGGAATTATTCATACGTCGAGAAAACAAATGTTGCTTCATATAATGGTGGTGTTTATCAGCCCTCAACAAGAACATGGATTAATTGTACAGCAACGGATGAACCAGACAGGATGGTATGGTCTCGTGAGGGAACAATTCTTTCTACAAAGACCAAAGACAGTGCAACAAATTGCGGCTGGGATGAGGGTCATGGCACTTCCGTTCATACAAATCGATATAGTTTAACCATTTCAAAAGGGAACCTAACAGCTGTTGATACATACGGCAGTGTAATAATGGGCACATGGGGATATTATTATGAATCCGTTCCCGCCTTCAATATTAGAGTCAAAGTCGGAAGAGGTGGAAAACACGTGAATTGTAACAGCTTTGATGTCACCAACGATTACACCTTTAATATAGATGAATCGGAAAAGCCGACAAGGATGGTGTTCTGGATTGTCAAAGAAGCAGGATTCAGGTTGAAAGCTGTCATTCGCGATGGCTATGATGCAACAGCGTATGTTAAGAGGAATGCCAGCGTAGATCACGATAAGCTCATCTTTGAAAACCTCTGTTGCGACACAGAACTGGAATTCACTTTCGAGCAAGAACCTAAAGAGAAAGAAATCATCAACTTCGCCGACTCCAAGGTAAAGGCCATCTGCGTTGAGAACTGGGATACGGACGGCGACGGTGAACTATCGAAGACTGAGGCTGCTGCGGTGACTGACTTGGGACAGAGGTTCCGCAACAGCAATATCACGTCGTTCAACGAGTTGCAATATTTCACAGGGTTAACCACCATCAGCGAGCGCGCCTTCTCTGGCTGCCAACAACTGAAGAGCATCACCCTGCCGACGACCATCACCTGCATCGGGGATAATGCCTTTACTGGTTGTCAGGCCTTAGAGGTGCTGAACATCCCAGCCAATGTAGCAAGTATCGGAGAGAGTGCACTGGCAGGACTGAAGAGCCTGCGTACGCTGACCGTGGACGCATCGAATCCATATTTCGCTGCTGAAGACAACGTGCTCTATACTAAGGACAGGAAGCAACTGATTATATGTGCCCCGCAGAAGAGTGGAGCCTACACAGTCAACAGCAACACCAAGGAGCTGCGGGAGAATGCCTTCTATCTCTGCGACAAGCTCACGGACATCACCTTACCCAACGGCCTGACAACGATAGGCTTGGCTGCCTTCGTGGGCTGTGGCATCACGACGCTGAACATCCCTGCCAACGTCACGGACGTAGGTCTTGACTACGCCTGTCCTAACCTGCGCAGCATCACCGTCGATGCAGCCAACCCGACCTATATGTCCATTGACGGCGTGCTGTTCCTCCGTAATTCACAGATCCTCATTGCCTATCCTGCAAAGAAGGGTGAAGTCTATGTCATACCCGAAGGCACAGAGGCCCTGCAGGCCTATTCCTTCCTTGAGTCGCCCATCACCGATGTGACGTTACCCACCACGATGACACAGCTCTACGATGCCGCCTTTGGCTACAGCAAGGCCCTCAGGAAAGTCACCGTCCTGACTGCTACGCCGCCCATTTGTCCTTCCAATGTCTTCGTCAACTCCATAGCTCCAACGGAAGGCACGCTCTACGTACCGTTTGGCAGTAAGAACACTTACAAGGCCGCTACAGGATGGAAGGCTTTCTCGAATATCGTTGAGATGGAAGAAGATGGCATCAGATCAATCGACAATGAACAGTTAACAATGGACAATGTCATCTATAATATCTCCGGCCAGCGCCTTTCGAAGCCGCTGCGTGGCGTGAACATCGTTGACGGCAAGAAGGTTGTTGTCAAGTAAAAGAGTAATTATAAACACACATCGCCCTCTATCCCCAGTGCGGGATAGAGGGCGATGTGTGTTATAGGCTACAACGCGGGCCACCAAATAGCGAAGGACAACGCTCCCGTCCTTAGGCAGTCAGTTGGCCTACAAACCAGAACCGTCGACCATACCTGACAAGTCCTTTCACCCCTCTTTGTGGCCACCCACATATAAGGGAAACGGGAGATGCGCCCAATAGAATTGATTATTCCGTGACCTTGGAACAATCATTCGATGGTCATGGAATGATTGTTCCAAGGTCATGGAATAATTTAAGCAGCTGTATGTACCGCGGTGTTCGACCAAGCAAAAACGCTTACGTGACTTGGCTTCTTGCCCGCAAAGTCGGGGGATGATTCTATGCTTTCCGAGGACAGCTGCCCGAATGTGTAAGGAGAAAGTGGGTAAACGCCAGTCCAATTCCCGAATCCAACGGATAATGTTGTTTGACAGCATACGGAGGAAGTGGGTAAACGCCTGTCCAATTCTCGAATCCAACGGATAATGTTGACCGAAAGCATACGGAGGAAGTGACTAAACGCCAGTCCAATTCTCAAATCCTGCGGATAATGTTGACCGAAAGCATACGGAGGAAGCGGGTAAACGCCAGTCCAATTCCCGAATCCTGCGGATAATGTTGACCGAAAGCATACGGAGGAAGCGGGTAAACAGTAGCAATCGTGAACAAGGAAGATCGGCGGCCAAGCGGTTAATGGCTCAATGCTCGGACGCGCTGTGGCTGATCGATATGGCTATTAAGGTCAGCCGGATGACTGATGATGCCACGATTTGGCGGACAACAATCTTAAAGAGTAGATAACAAAACATCGCCCCCTATCCCTGACGCGGGATAGGGGGCGATGTGTTGTTATAGGCTGCTGCACCGGCTGCCGAACGGGAGAAGGACAGCGTTTTACTTATTTCTTGAAGACAACGTTCTCTACATGATTGCCAACGAAGAGGGGAACGTAGTCGGCTGTGGAATACCATTTGGGCTTTTCCGGCATGTCATCGTAGATGGCACGGCCATTGACCTTGAGCCCTTCGAAGGTGATATTCTTGACCATGCGCTGTTCGTTGTAGCCATTGATGATGGAGAGGTAAGGCAGGGCTCCGTAGTAGCGTATGTTGCGGAAGGTAATGTTCTCGACGGCAGCACCTGGAGCGGTGCACCATTTCTTATTGAAGCCCACCTTCATTTGAATGAGGCTTCCCTGGTGAAGGTTCTCGATGCGTATGTTTTCGAACAGGACATCGCGCACGATATTATTGTCGCCGCAGTTGATGGCAAGACAGCCTTGATAGTCGACCTGTGGCTCGCTTTGGCAAAGAATGTCGATATTCTCGTAGACAAGTCCTTCAATAGTGTCCTGCCGCTCGGGGTGTGGGCCTGACGCGGCGCCATGTATTCCGATGAAGATGGGATGAGCCACGTCGGCCCATAGCGTGGCGTTTCGCATGCGTACGTTGTGGACGGAGCCTTCGAAGCCCTTGCGAGTGGCATAGGCCGTGGTGCAATCGTCGGAGTTGCGGCAGAAGACGCGGTCGTAGAGCACATCGGAGGAGGCAAACACATTGAGGCCGTCGCCCCAGCCAGGATATGAGATGCTGCGGACATCCTTCAGCGTGACGCCTCGGGAGCCGCCAACAGGGCAGGTGTTAAGCACCAAGCCTTCGATGAGAACATTTCGGCTGCGATAAACGTGGCAACCTTCATATCCGTTGGCAGGACGCGCGATGCCCCGGCCAAGGATGCTCACGTCCTGAGCATCGTTGATGGCAAAGGTGCCTGCGAGGTAGGCTCCTCCATCGAGATAGACCGTAGTGTTCGAGGGAATAAAGATGGTGTCTGTTGAAGCGTAGTAGCCGGGAGCATAGTACTTGAACGTGCGTCCCTGTTTCTTTGCCTGGGCTTCGGCCTGCTCACGCGTGATGGTAGGACGTGAGGTGAAGATGTGCAGGTTGTCGGTGATGCGGCCGTCAAACTCAACACTGACATTCTCGGGCTGGAAGAGCAGGAACTGAACGGTGGAATCGTTGAGTTCGTTGGCTATGACGCCGCGATAGTCGGGACGCACCCGGGCATGCTGATACTTACGGTTCTTTGTGACGACACGCACGAAGACGTCGCCAGTGAAGTCGAACATGGCATAGGATATTTCCGACACTTGATGCTTGTTGTCGCCGATGGGTGCATTGACTTTGGCCATGTAGGTGTCGATGCGCGTCCATTCCTTGCTGCCTCGCGGCTGGATGAGCACTTCATAATCGTGCTTCAGAGGTGCTCCCTTCGGGGCTGGATAGGTGAAGACCTGATGCAGTTTCTTTCCTTCGCTGACACCCGGAGCCTGAGTGATGGTGGTTTCCTGACCGACGTTTGCCGTACCTTTCCTAAGTGCTTTCTGCTGCAAGGCAAGCACTCGCTTGGTATATGGCATCTTGAGTCCCTGCTTTTTGACGTAGTAGTTGTAAGGTTTCTCATAGATATCCCACAACTTTCCCCGTCCCATGGCTCCCGGCTCCCGCCAGTCGTTGTAGAGCCCAGTGCAGTCGGTCCATTGTTCAAACGGGACATCGTGCCCGAGATTGTAGCGGGCACTGTACTCGATGCCGTGCATGAGACGATTGTCAAGAGCGCCCCAGAGGTCATCGCCTTGCTGCTGGGCCATCTCGCAGATGTCGCACATCATGCCTAAGCCCAGTTGTGCATGCCCTTGGTCGCGGCCTGTCTCCTGACATTGCCCTGTGGCACTGATGTAACGAGGTAATGCTCCGTTGTCGTTGGCATGGAGATAATAATCTACCGCAGCCTGATAGAGGGTGCTGTCCTGCAAGAAGATGGCACAGGCCATGCGGCATCGGTTGACGATAGCGCCCCAGTTGCCGTTGGCATACGGGCTGTCGGCTTCAAACTTATCAATAGTGGGGAGGATGGCACGACGAACCATAAGCGCCCACTCCGGTTTGGCCTGAGTGCGCATGAGAGTCATTGCCCGCACGAGGTCGAAAGCCTGAATGCAGCACAAAGGCGCGTCGTGGCCGTCGAATCCCTTGAGGGTGGCGGCGTAGGCGTTGATGATTTCCAAGGCCTTAGCGCTATGTCCCTCCCGGGCACAGACAAGGGCGGCACGCATGTCGCGTTCGCTGCCAGCCTTGGACGAACGGAAGTGTCCGTCGCGGGCGACGACCTCATAAGGACCTGCCATCTTGTAGTTGGCATAATCGGTCTGGGCATGAGCCACAAAGTGACCGAGCAAAAGAGTGATGAACACGAAGAAAAACTTGACTTTCATAATCCTGAGGTTTAGCATTACTCGGCAAAAATAGGAAAAAACTGATAGTAAAAAGACAAAATGAGGATTAATTTATACGGGAAGAACTATTTTGCAAAAAAAATGTGTATCTTTGCTCTCATAAATCATTGATTAAGCAGATATGAAGAAGTATGTTCTTGACCTTGAGCTCAGAAGTATAGAAACGTTGCGCCCCGACTATGTGCTGTTGCGACTCTGCAATGGCACAGCACCGCTCCCTGAGATGCAGCCCGGCCAATTCGTGGAGGTACGTGTGCCCGATTCGCCCGCTACATTCCTGCGCCGGCCCATCAGCATCAACAGGGTCGACCGTGAGAGGGGGGAGTTATGGTTGCTGATTCACACCGTGGGAAAAGGCACGAGGGCCTTGGCTCGCCTGAAAGCCGGTGCCCTACTAAACGTCGTGCTGCCCCTTGGCAATGGTTTCACGCTACCTGCCCGCGTGGAAGGAGGCACGTCAAATGCCAATCGCTATGTTCTCGTTGGCGGCGGCGTAGGCACAGCCCCCTTGCTCTTCATGGGCGAAGAGCTTGTAGCTCGCGGACATGAACCAATATTCATGTTGGGTGCTCGCTCGGGAAAGGACCTTTTGCAGCTCGACCGTTTTGAGGCATTAGGGCAAGTGTGCGTCACCACAGAGGACGGAACGGTAGGAGAAAAAGGCTTTGTGACACAGCACAGCCTTTGGACAAAGATACGAGAAGGCGTTTGCCCGAAACCGGCACTGGTCTATACCTGTGGCCCCAAGCCTATGATGGTAGCTGTAAGCCGACTCTGCGACGACCTCGATGTTGCCTGCGAAGCATCACTCGAGAACCTGATGGCCTGTGGCCTGGGAGCTTGCCTCTGCTGCGTAGAGAACACGACCGAAGGCAACGTGTGCGTCTGCAAGGAAGGACCGGTGTTCCCGACTTCGCGTCTCAGATGGAAAGCAGAGTGCTGATGATTAAGCAATCGACCTGAATCAAATGTTTCCACATCTCAGGACATAGAAACGCGCGGCCATGGAGTTTTTCTTATCCTCAGCACCTCTGTGTCTAAAAACAATATATATAATCGTTATCGCTATTATAGATTATGAATTGCTCATTACTGACAAAGATAGGAAATTTGCAGCTGCAGAATCCTGTAATGACAGCCTCCGGCACATTTGGCTATGGGCTTGAATTTGCCGACTTCGTAGACCTGAACACCCTCGGGGGCATCATCGTCAAGGGAACGACATTAGAGCCCCGACAAGGCAACCCGTACCCCCGCATGGCCGAGACGGCACAAGGGATGCTCAACTGCGTGGGGCTGCAGAACAAGGGGGTGGACTATTTCTGCAATGTGATATATCCACAGGTGGCTGGCTTGAAGACCAATGTCATCGTCAATGTCAGCGGCAACAGCCCTGAGACTTATGCAGAATGTGCACGGCGGATAGCCGAGCTCGACCATATCCCGGCCATTGAACTGAATATCTCTTGCCCCAACGTAAAGAAGGGCGGAATGGCTTTCGGCGTTACTTCTGAGGGAGCAGCATCGGTAGTGAAGGCCGTGAGAGCCGCTTACCCCAAGACGCTCATCGTAAAGCTCTCGCCCAACGTTACATCGATAGCCGACATCGCTCGTGCGGCTGAAAGCGAAGGAGCAGATGCCGTCTCGCTCATCAACACACTGATGGGAATGGCCATAGATGCAGAACGTCAGCGCCCCATACTCAGCATAGGCACAGGTGGACTTTCGGGACCAGCCGTGAAACCTGTAGCCCTTCGTATGGTGTGGCAAGTGTACGAGGCCGTGAGCATTCCTGTGGTAGGGTTAGGCGGCATAATGAATGCCACCGATGCCATTGAATTTATGCTGGCTGGCGCATCGGCTGTAGAGATAGGCACGGCCAACTTCATAGACCCTACCGTAACAACAAAAGTGATTGCAGGAATAAAAGAATATGCCGAGCGACACAAGCTCAAGAGTATCACAGAGATTATCGGTGCAGCACATGGCTCAGCCTCGTAACACAACAACCATTGTCCTGTTGGCGCTGACAGCCGTCCTGCTGTTCGCAGCCAATCTCTACTTTGGGGCCGTACATATTCCCGCTGCCGAGGTCACGGATATCCTGTTGGGCCGCCCTGCCAGCAAGACGTCGTGGCAATATATCGTCGTGGAGAGCCGCATACCTCAAGCCATCACAGCGGCACTCTCAGGCGCGGGCCTTGCCGTGGCCGGTTTGATGTTGCAGACCGCCTTGCGCAATCCTTTGGCAGGCCCCAACATATTGGGCATCGACGGAGGTGCTAACTTAGGCGTGGCCATTGTCATGCTGTTTTTAGGCGGGGCGCTCAATGCCGGCAGCTTTAGCCTCAACGGTTTTCTTCTCGTCATCGCTGCTGCTCTCACTGGCTCTTTCGTCGTCATCGCCATCGTGATGTTCTTTTCCAACCTTCTTCGATCCAATACCATGTTGCTCATAGCGGGCGTTATGATAAGCTACTTCACCTCTTCGCTTATTTCCTTGCTCAACTTCCAAGCCACAGAGGAGGGCGTGCGCTCATTCATGTTGTGGGGATTAGGTAGCTTTGCCAATGTAACCACCGACCGTCTCCCGACCTTTGCAGCCACGATGAGCGTCGGAATCCTTAGCTCCATCCTGCTTGTGAAACCACTGAATGCTTTACGCTTAGGGGAAAACTATGCTACAAATCTTGGCTTCAAGGTGACAAAGATTCGCAACATGTTGCTTTTCACTACAGGACTTCTCACGGCTACGTCTACCGCTTTCTGCGGCCCCATCGCGTTCATCGGGCTTGCCGTGCCGCATCTTGCAGGCATCGCCATCGGCACCTCCAACCAACGCACACTGCTGCCCGCCACCTTATTTACAGGGGCCTGCCTCACGCTACTCTGCAATCTCATATCCACTCTGCCCTCTCAATCCGTCATCCCCATCAACGTGATCACCCCCGTACTGGGAGCGCCCGTCGTGATATGGGTAATCCTAAAACTGAAACATTCATAGCATTATGCTCGCAAAAACCAATAGTGCCACCGTATCTGGCATATCTGCCATACCCGTCACCATAGAAGTAAACACCGGCGCCGGCTACAAAGACCAGCGAGGCATGCACATGACTATTGTAGGTCTGCCCGACAGCAGCGTCAAGGAGAGCTTCAGCAGGATAGACTCCGCACTCGAGAACAGCGGCTTCCACCTTACCCCGCAGAACATCGTGGTCAATCTGGCACCGGGAGACATCAGGAAAGAAGGTACGGGATTCGACCTTCCGATAGCGCTGGGCATATTGCTCGCCAACGGCATCGCCTTAGATGCACCACGTGCATCGCGGTTCATGGTGCTCGGAGAGCTAAGCCTCGACGGCAGTCTGCAGCCTATCCGAGGAGCACTTCCCATTGCCATCAAGGCTCGCGAGATGGGCTATGAGGGTCTGATCGTGCCTAAACAAAATGTCTGTGAGGCGGCCGTAGTGAACAAATTGAAAGTCTACGGAGCCAGTACACTGCAGCAAGTCGTTGAATTTTTCAATGGCATGACAGATTGCATCCCTCAAACCGTGATAGACACTCGCGCAGAATTCTATGCCCATCACAATGATTACGAGCTCGATTTCGCTGACGTAAAAGGACAAGACAGTATAAAACGTGCTTTTGAAGTAGCAGCTGCAGGGGGCCACAACCTCATCATGATAGGGCCTCCAGGCGCAGGAAAGAGCATGATGGCACAACGTCTCCCAAGCATCTTGCCACCGCTCTCACTGGCAGAAAGCCTGGAAACAACACAAATTCATTCTGTAGCCGGCAAGCTCAAGGGCGGCACCGGCCTCATCACCGAGCGCCCCTTCCAAGCACCTCACCATACTGTATCGCAGGTGGCTCTCGTGGGAGGCGGGGCAAATCCTATGCCTGGAGCCATAAGTTTGGCCCACAATGGCGTCCTTTTTCTTGACGAATTACCTGAATTTCAGCGAACCGCCTTAGAGGTACTCCGTCAGCCGCTCGAAGACAGAAAGATAACAGTGGCACGCGCTAAATACAGCATCGACTATCCATGCAACTTCATGTTTGTTGCCTCGATGAACCCTTGTCCATGTGGTTACTATAGCCATCCCACCAAACCTTGCCAGTGCACCCCAGGTCAAATCAATAAGTACTTGAACAAAATCAGCGGGCCGCTACTGGACCGTATCGATATACAATGTGAGATACAGGCTGTGCCCTTCTCAGAACTTGCAAAGCTCAAACCGGGCGAACCCTCAGCCGTTATCCGCGAACGCGTAATAGCTGCGCGTAAGATACAAGAAGAAAGATTCAAGAATCAGAAGGGCATCCATTGTAATGCCCAGATGAGCGAACGCATGTTGCGTGAATATGCCGTTCTCGACGACATGAGTATGGAGATGTTGCGCTTGGCCATGGAGCGCCTGAAGCTCAGTGCCAGAGCCTATAGCCGTATTCTGAAAGTGGCTCGTACCATTGCAGATTTGGAAGGGAGCGAGAACGTGCAAAGCCAACATATTGCCGAGGCCATCGGTTACAGGAACCTCGACAGAGGCGACTGGGCAGAGAGAGGGCAATGAGCCCTCGGACTGAAAACAAGCCGAGATTACAGAGCTGCTTCAAAGCCGCAGCCTCTTTACAACCAAAACGCTGTATCAACTGAAAGGATAGCTTCCACATGTTGAGGAAATTGACGATCATAGGATTGCTGTTTGTCACGGCCGTTGCGTTCGTGACCCTGTTCTCCTATACGACGTCGCCCTTGTACCCCGGATATGGCGACACGGCAGATTCGCCCATTTTCCAGATTATCGGGAAATATTGGGCAGAGGGTTTGATGCCATATAAAGCGTTGTGGGACTTGAAGGGACCTTATATATTTGCCGTGAACGCACTTGGTTTCAAGCTTGCAAATGACGTCTGTGGCGTTTTCTGCCTGCAAATCCTGTTCATGGCTTGTACATTATTCTATTTATACAAGCTTTTCAGATGCCATTTCGGCACATGGAAGTCTGTGCTCGGCATAGGTCTTGCGCTCATGTCCCTATCCTATATTTATGAAGGAGGCAACCTCACGGAGGAATACCTTTTGCCCTTTTTAGTTTCCTCTTTCTATTTTATCCTTCGATGGATAGACAAAACGGAAGCCTGCGGTGAGTGTACTCATCCCTGGCAAGCTGCAGTGATTTACGGAATGGCTTTAGGCTTGAGCCTGATGTCACGCTTGACTAATGCCCTTTCATTGTGCGGTGCCGTTGCCGTGATAGCCTTTGTTCTACTCTCAAGGCGCGAGTATCGCATTCTCTTTCTCAACATCTGTGCTTTTCTTGCAGGGTTTATCAGCACAACCCTTCCTTTCTTCATCTATTTCCACGTCCATCATTCCTTGGCAGAGATGTGGAATGCCACTTTTGTTTATGCCCTGAAATACGCCGGGAACCCGGAGAAAGACATTTTCTCTACAGGTGTCCATTATTTTCTGCTCAGCTATTTCAGTTGTATCCTCATGTTTCTTGTCGTATTGTTGAAAGTCATTCGGGACCGTAGTCTCAACCTCCGTAGCTGGTTGTGGCTGGTGTCTGCGCTTTTGCCTTTCGTATGGTTTTGCCAAGGCAACGGCTTCGGTCATTATGGAATGACGGTGTTTCCGCTTTTTGCCATCGCTCTGATTGAGTCGTCACGCCTCGGTCAACGTGCCTTGCCGATATTCGTAGCGCTGACAATGGTCATAGCCTGCGGAAGCAAGTTGCGGTTCATGTACTTCATGCGCCAATGGACCGACAGGGATTTGATTGCCAGTCGTGCGCTTTTGTCCCATGTTCCTGATATAGACTACACTTCGTTCGTGGCCTACAACTGCAGTCCCAACATCTATCTTGCCCTTGATATTTGTCCGGCCAACCGTTTCTTCGCTCTTCAGGATTTTGCCATATCGCGCAATCCTCTCCTCCTGAACGAGATTCAACAAGCATACATCGGGGAACCTGCCCAATGGCTGCTGGTTTCTTGCTCGCCCGACAGCCGCAGTTATATCCATAACATTCTCGACGACCACTACCTGAAAACCGCCGAGGACGCTGAAAACCATCTGACACTATACCACAGACGCGATGAATAGCATTATCCAGAAAGCACGCATTTCCGAACTATTCAAGTTCGGGATAGTAGGCACCATAGCCATGCTCCTTCACTATGGTATCTACTATATCCTGCTACCTTATGCCGACAAGAATGTCGCATACTCTATAGGCTATTTCATAAGTTTTGTTTGCAACTACCTCATGTCGTCCTATTTCACATTCAACGTGAAACCCTCGCCGAAGCGGTTTTATCGTTTTCTTTGCAGTCACGGCATCAACTATCTCATCTATCTTGGTCTATTCAATTTTTTCTATTGGGTGGGAGTGCCAGCCAAGTTGGCACCTCTGCCCGTATATGCTATTGCCGTACCCATCAGTTTCCTCTTAGTCCGATTTGCCCTGAAGCCACGTCAGCCTTCGGGCGACGCCGCTTCCGAGGCATCTCCTTCACCACTCCACCAGACAAAATAGCTTTACAATGAAGAAACAAATAAATACAGCCTTCATCGGTCTTGGCGACCGAGGCCGGACAGCTCTTCGCATGTTGTCGGCCATCCCGCAAGTTCACGTCGCGGCCGTGTGCGACAAGACTGAGGCCAACATCAATGCCGCCCTACCCTATCTTCCTCCTTCAGCTGTGCGCGTCGCCGATGACGATGCCTACCTGCGCGTATGCAACATGAGGGATGTAGACCTCCTATATATCTGCACCGACTGGAACTCTCACGCCCGCATCGCACTCTCGGCACTGCAATCCGGCAAACACGTTGCCCTCGAGGTGCCCGCCGCCTTCACGCTCGACGACATCCGCCTGCTCGTGAGCACGGCCTCCTCTACGGGACTCTGTTGCTTCATGCTTGAGAACTGCTGTTTCGAATCGCAGGTGCTCGATGCCATTGCCGCTATACGTCGGGGCGATATAGGCGAGCTTGTGCACGCCGAAGGCTCCTATTACCACAACCTCGACGACCGTTGGTCGCCTTGGCGCCTTGAGGTGAACCGCCAATTCAGAGGAGATCCCTACCCCACTCACGAGCTGGGTCCCATCTGCATGGCTATGGACATCGGCCGCACCGACCGTCTAACAACGCTTGTGAGCATGGATAGCATGCCCTTCAAGGGGCCTCAGGTCTACGAGCGTACGCTTAGGAAAGCAGCCCCCGACTTTGCCTGTGGCGACCACACGACCACGCTCATTCGCACACAACGTGGACGCACAATCCTGCTCAAGCACGACGTCGTAACATCGATGCCCTACGAGCGGCAGCTATCCTTCATTGGCACCCACGGCCGCATCGTACTGAACGACACGGGAAAAGCCTCGCACGAAGAGATGACACGAGCCATGAACGACCACCTCATCCAAGTGCTTCTGAATAATGTTTCCCCAGCTATCAGCCTACAGGACATGGCCACCTGGTGCGCTGCAATTCCCCTCTCAGCCCAAAGCATCGCACAGGGTTTTGCCCCTGTAGCCTACCCTGATTTCTACGACAAATAGGCTGTAGCGCCTGTTGCCCCTCCCACCTCCACCACAAGAACAACGAACGGTTAAGCCTTCGAACGTGTAACACACATGATATGTCAGACCTTTCCACTCCTATCACCTATCTGCCAGGCGTAGGCCCCCAGCGAGCCAAAACGCTTGAGACGGAACTGGGCATCACCACGTTCCGGCAATTGCTATACTATTTCCCCTACAAACACATCGACCGTTCCAGGCTCTATTACATCCACGAGCTGACAGCCGACATGCCTTTCGTGCAGATAAAAGGTGAAATCCTCAGCTACGAGGAAGAAGGAGTCGGGCACAAGCAACGCCTCATAGCCCACTTTACCGACGGACACGGCCTCATCGACCTCGTGTGGTTCCAGGCCACGACGTTCAAATGGATCAAGAAGAACTACCCTGCCGGCAAGCTCTTCATCGTGTTTGGCCGGCCTGCCGTTTTCAACGGGCGCATCAATATAGCACATCCCGACATCGACCCGGCCGACACCATCCAGCTGGGTTCCTTAGGTCTTCAGCCCTACTACAGCACCACGGAAAAGATGAAGCGACGCGGCGTGAACAGTCGCAGCCTCCAACGCTTCATAGCAACGCTGTTCCAACGTATCGACCTCTCTCTACTACCCGAGACTTTGCCGCCCGACATCATCAGCCGCCTCTCGCTCGTTTCCCTCTCTCAGTCGCTCCACGACCTACATTTTCCGTCGTCGGCCGACGCGCTACGCCGGGCAACCTACAGGCAAAAGTTTGAAGAACTGTTCTTCATTCAGCTGGGCATTCTCCGCTATACCCGCCAACGACAGGCCGAAGTAAAAGGCTACACGTTCAGCCGCGTCGGCGACCTCTTCAACACGTTCTATGCACAGCACCTGCCCTTCAGCCTCACCGAGGCCCAGAAACGTGTGATCCGCGAGATGCGTCACGACATGGGCAGCGGCCGACAGATGAACCGTCTTCTTCAGGGCGACGTGGGCTCGGGCAAGACTTTAGTGGCGCTCATGACCATACTCATTGCGCTCGACAACGGCTTTCAGGCCTGCCTGATGGCTCCCACGGAGATTCTTGCAGAACAGCATTTTGCCACGTTCAGCCAGATGCTCGGCCAGATGCCCATACGCGTGGAATTGCTCACGGGAGCGGTCAAAGGCAAAAAGAAACGGGCCGACATTCTCGGAGGCGTAGCCCGGGGCGATGTTCACATCCTCATCGGCACGCATGCCGTCATACAGGAGAACGTCGTGTTCCATCGTCTCGGACTGGCCGTCATCGACGAGCAGCACCGTTTCGGCGTGGCACAACGCGCACAGCTGTGGAAGAAAAGCGACATCCCGCCCCACATGCTCGTCATGACAGCCACTCCCATTCCCCGCACATTGGCAATGACGCTCTACGGCGACCTCGACGTATCGGTCATCGACCAGTTGCCGCCAGGGCGCAAACCCATAGAGACGCGCCACTTCTGGCAGGAGCGCACCCAAAGTCTCTACCAAGGTATTCGTGCCGAAATCAATAAAGGGCGACAGGTTTACATCGTCTACCCGCTCATCAGCGAGAGCGAGAAGATGGATCTCCAAGACCTCGACAACGGCTACGAGGAGTACTGCCAGACCTTCCCCGACCTGAAGATTTCGAAGGTGCACGGCCGCATGAAGAGTGCCGAGAAAGACGCCGAGATGGAACGCTTCGTGCGTGGTGAGACACAGATACTGGTTGCGACGACCGTCATAGAAGTGGGCGTGAATGTTCCCAATGCTTCGGTCATGGTCATCATGAATGCCGAGCGCTTCGGTCTGGCACAGCTCCACCAGTTGCGTGGACGCGTGGGGCGTGGGGCCGACCAAAGCTATTGCATCCTCGTGACCAAGTACAACCTCTCCTCCGAGACGAAGCAGCGTATACAAATCATGTGCGACACGACCGACGGCTTTGAGATTGCCGAGGCCGACCTCCGCTTCCGTGGGCCGGGCGACCTCGAAGGAACGCAGCAAAGCGGCATGGCTTTCGACCTCCATGTTGCCAATATCGCACGCGACGGCCAGTTGGTTCAGCTGGCACGCGATATTGCCAACGAGATTTTAGACAACGACCCTGCCCAGCAACTGCCGCAGTACCAGCCCATGTGGGCTCATCTGCGCGAACTAAGCCGCGACAACATCAACTGGAGCAACATCTCGTAGCAGGTGCTAAGCCTGTATCTGCAAGCCTCAGCAACTGAAGCCTCAACCCTGTGCCACCCCTTTCATCGTGAGGGATATGCGACTGCGCCTAAGGTCGACGTCTGTCACGCGAACGCGCACATGCTGATGCAAATGCACCACTTCCGTAGGGTTGCTCACAAACTTATCGGCCAGTTGCGACACATGCACTAGGCCATCTTGGTGGACGCCCACGTCGACGAAGGCGCCGAAGTTGGTGATATTCGTAACAATGCCCGGAAGCTCCATGCCCACACTCAGGTCCTCGATAGCAGCCACGCGACTGTCGAACTCAAATTCCTCGGCGGCCTGACGCGGATCGCGGCCGGGTTTTTCCAATTCGTGCATGATATCGGTGAGCGTAGGCACACCCACTTCGTCGCTTATATAACTATTAATGTTCACACGCGCGCGAATGTTCTTGTCGGCTATCAAATCAGCTACGCTGCATCCACAATCGTGCGCCATGCGCTCTACCAGGGCGTAGCGCTCGGGGTGGACGGCGCTGTTGTCGAGGGGATTCTTGGCATTGGCAATTCTGAGGAAGCCGGCACACTGCTCAAAGGCTGCCGGTCCTAAGCGAGGCACTTTCTTCAACTGTGCGCGCGAGCTGAAGGCTCCGTTTTCGCGCCTGTAGTCGACGATATTCTTGGCCAGCGCCGGCCCGAGGCCACTCACGTAGGTGAGCAAATGCACCGAAGCCGTGTTGACGTTCACCCCCACCAAGTTTACACAACTCTCCACCGTCTGGTCGAGACTTCGCTTCAGCTTAGCCTGATCTACGTCGTGCTGGTATTGCCCTACGCCGATGCTCTTAGGATCGATTTTGACGAGTTCGGCCAGCGGATCCATCAGGCGTCGGCCTATGGACACGGCTCCGCGAACGGTGACATCCTCGTTGGGGAACTCGTCGCGCGCTACCTTCGAAGCCGAATAGATAGAGGCTCCGTCCTCCGAGACGACGAAGAGTGACAGCGGCGACTCGCCCTGATTGGCATGTGCGGGCTGTGCGTTCCTCCCCGTCGCAGCCCTATCCTCTTTCAGCGCCCTGATGACCATCTCCACAAACATCTTCGTCTCGCGGCTGGCGGTTCCGTTGCCTATGGCAATAGCCTCGATGCGGTACTTCCTGAGCATGGCGGACAGGGCATCGGCAGCCTCGGCCGGTTTGCGCACCGGCGGGGGGGGGAAGATGGCTTCGTGGTGTAAAAGGTTGCCTTGAGCATCAAGACACACCACCTTACACCCGGTCCGGAATCCCGGATCGATACCCATCACGCGCTTCTGTCCAAGAGGAGCTCCCAAGAGCAGCTGGCGCAGATTCTCGGCAAACACGCGTATGGCATCCTCGTCGGCCTTCTCTTTGCTCTGAGCGGCCATCTCGTTCTCGATAGAAGGCTGCAGCAAACGCTTGTAGCCATCGGCAACAGCATCGGAAACCACAGGTGCGGCGGCTCCTTGCGCATGCCACTGTCGCTGGAGGCGACCGACACATTCCTCGTCGTCGACGCCTATGCTCACCCGCAGCACGCCCTCGGCTTCGCCACGGCGCATAGCCAGCAGGCGATGGCTGACACAGCGGCGCAGGGGTTCGCTCCAATCGAAATAGTCGGAGAAGCGCTGTGCCTCGTCGGTGTCGGCCTTGCTCTTGACCACCTTCGAACGGATGACGGCCGTTCGGCGGAAGATGCCACGCACGGTCTGACGCGAGCGTTCGTCCTCGCTCACCCATTCGGCAATGATGTCCTTGGCTCCCTGAATGGCTTCATCGGCATTGGCAACGTCGGCGTTGACGAAGCGACGTGCGGCCGCTTCGACATCGGCTACACGCCCTGCCAGCAGCTGCTTGGCCAAAGGTTCGAGGCCATGCTCTCGTGCCACTTGTGCACGGGTACGCCGTTTTGGCTTGTAGGGGAGATAGATGTCTTCAAGCTCGGTGGCATCCCAGCACTCGTTGATGCGTGCCTGCAACTCGGGAGTCATCTGTTGCAGCTCGGCGATTGTCTTCACGATGGTCTCTTTGCGGCGTGCTATCTCGCCGAGGCGTTCGTTGTGCTCGCTGATGTTGGCGATCTGAACCTCGTCGAGGCCGCCGGTACGTTCCTTACGGTAGCGTGCGATGAAGGGTATGGTGGCACCGCTGTCGAGCAGGTTCAGTGTGCCTTCCACTTGTGCAAGGCGCAGCCCTGTGCGCTCTGCTATGATGCTTGCAAATGTGTTTTCTGCCATGATCGTGTAGTCCGTGAAAAGGAGGAAGCCTCTTGGAACGGCGAATTACGGTTGTTGGAATCGTGGTTCTGGTGGTGACTTCCGTAGGTTGAATAAAGTATAAGTTTGCAGCAAAAGTAAGCAAACTAATCGAACCGCCCAAAATTATAACATCATTTTTGCGACCCCTCTCACCAAGTTGCAAAGAGGCCTCAAAAAATTCTCTTAGAGGCCTCAAAAAATTCTCTTAGGCGCATCGGCCAATTCTCTTAGGTGCATCGGCCAATTCTCTTAGGAGCGTTGGCCAACACACCTTAGTGTATAAAAACAAGAGGATAGGCAGGGAGCTTTGTCAGACTGTGGAACGAGCCGATTGTGCCTTGATAGTCTGAGCGGCATAAAGGGCTATGATGACAAAACAAATGAGGGGCAGCACAAACGAGACATTGATTGCAGGCCAGCCACATATGGTGACACAGTCGATAATCAGCCCTTGAAGCGGCGGCATGAGGGCACCTCCTACGATGGCCATCACCAGGAAAGCTGCACCGAGCGAGGTGTCGGAGGGAGCCACATCCTCGAGGGCTATGCCATAGATGGAAGGGAACATCAGCGACATGAATGGCGAGATGGCCACTAAGCACCAAAGGCCGGCACGGCCATCGATGAGGATGGTGCCAAGAGAAGCCAGGGCTGCACCGATGCCAAAGATGCACAACAGACGGCGCGAATCGATGTACTTCATCAGAAAAGTGCTGACAAAACGCCCGCATAGGAACAGCGCCATGGCCACGATATTATAGAGCTGGGCCGTGGCTTTGTTGATGCCTAAGCGATCGGCATACTGGATGATGAAGGTCCACACCATGATTTGGGCTGCTACGTAGAAGACTTGCGCCACCACACCACTGCGGTAGATGGGATTGTGCCACAGGCGGGAGAGCGTGTCCTTGGCAGGCACTTTGGCAGCCGAAGCATCAGGGTTCTGCGAAGCGTCCTTCGTATCGGTCTTCACCACCAGGGCGATGATCACAAACATGACCAGCACGACGACACCTATGGCTACGTAGGGATCGCGAATGACAGCAAGATCGTGGACACGGATATGGGCTTTCTCGGCCTCGGAGAGGGCTGGAAACAGCACCTGGCCTGCCGCATCGCGACGGTCGCTCCACAGATTGGGCAACACCAGAAAGGAGGCCACGGCCATGCCCGCAAGCGAGCCCATAGGGTTGAAAGCCTGGGCCAGATTGAGGCGCCGCGTGGCGGTGGTTCTGTCGCCTAAACGAAGGATAAAAGGATTGGCCGAGGTCTCAAGGAAAGCCAAGCCGAAGGTGAGTATGTAGAGCGAGAGACAGAAAAAAGTGAACTGCCGGTACAGGGCTGCGGGGATGAACAAGAAGGCCCCCACAGCATAGAGGGCCAGGCCTATGAGGATACTCACCTTGTAGGAATAGCGCCGTATGAACAATGCCGCAGGGATGGCCATGGTGGCATAACCACCATAGAAAGCGAACTGAACCATCGAGGCCTTGGCGGCTGAGAGCTCCATCATCGTCTGGAAAGCGGCTACCATAGGATTAGTGATGTCGTTGGCAAAACCCCAAAGAGCAAAGAGCGACGTGACGACGACGAAAGGAATGAGATGGCGACGAGCCACCAGAGGTTGATGTTGCATAGTCTATCGAGTGATGCCTTGTGGCAGCGCAGGTAATGGTGTTTGATTAATTTGGCCACAAAGCTAATAAAATCTTCCCGTTTTCAGCCCCTAACTCTTAACTTTTTATTAACTTTGCGGCCAAATTAATAAAAATAGACAAAAGAAATGAAAATAGGAGACAAAGTAAGATTCCTAAATGAAGTGGGCGGAGGCAAGGTCACGGGATTCCAAGGCAAGGACATTGTCTTGGTGGAGGATCAGGATGGGTTCGACATCCCGATGCTACGCTCGCAAGTGGTGGTGATTGAGACGAACGCCAACAACTTCGAAATCAAAAAAACGGCAGAGAAACCGGCGCCCAAGGTGCGCTACCTTGAAGACGACACCGACGACGACCCTTCTTCACGCCCTACCACTTTCCAACCCAAGCCGCAAGAACGGAAAGGCGGCAACCTGCTCAACGTGTGCCTCGCATTTTTGCCCGAGAATTCACGCGAACTCTCCAACACACGCTTCGAAGCCTACCTGGTGAACGACTCCAACTACTACTTGAACGTAGCCTTCGCCAACAATGAAGGGGCTGCATGGCACCTGCGGTGGCAAGGGCTGATGGAACCCAACACCAAGCAACTGATAGATACGTTCGAGCGCACCGACCTCAACGATCTTGAGCGACTGAGCGTGCAACTGATAGCATGGAAGCAGGACAAACCTTATATGATGAAGCCGGCCGTAGGCGTAGAACTCAGGCTCGACGTCGTCAAGTTCTACAAGTTGCACGTGTTCCAGCCCTCTCCCTTCTTCCGCGAGCCTGCTCTCGTCTACGACATCGTTCGCGACGACAGGCCCATCAGGCAAGTGTTCGTGCAAGCCGAGGAAGTGCTCGACGCCATGCGAGGCACCGATGCGAAGCCCGACACGACGGCTGCAGCGACAGCGAAGAAAGAAGAAAAACAGGCCGCACGAGAGGAATGGAACCCAATCGACGAGCCTGTTGACGACAGCTGGACAGGCAATGACGAATTTGACGGCAGCGACGACAACCCCACACCCGCAATACGCACCCGCGAAGAAGAACGCGAAGCACTGAAAGCCGCCAAACGACAGCTGAAAGCCGAACAGCAGGCCAAAGCCAAGGAGATAGCCGCAAAAGCCGAGCAACAAGCCTTGAAAGCAAAAGAGCTGGCGGCAAAGGCTGAGCAGCAAAGAAGAAGCAAGACAGGCGCCAACATGCCCAAAGACATCATCGAGGTAGACTTGCACATCAACGCCTTGCTCGACAACATCGAGGGCCTATCGCCAAACGTGCTGCTGAATACCCAAATGACCGAGTTCCGCATCATGATGGAGCGAAACATCAAGCGAAAGGGACAGCAGATTGTGTTCATCCACGGCAAAGGCGACGGCGTGTTGCGCGAGAACATCATCAAAGAACTGAACCGCAGGTATCGCGGATGCACATACGAGGATGCACCATTCCAGAAATATGGCTTCGGAGCCACCATGGTGACCATAAGATAAAATTAAGAAAATTCTACACATTGAAGAATCCCAAAGAAATAAAAATAGCCGACTATGCTTACGAACTGCCCGACGAACGCATAGCCAAATACCCGCTTAAGGAACGCGATGCATCAAAACTGCTCGTCTACGATCACGGCAACATCAGCCATCGCCACTTCAGAGACCTGCCCGAGCTGTTGCCGCAGGGCTCGCTCATGGTGATGAACAACACGCGCGTGATTCAGGCACGACTGCATTTCCGCAAGGATGCACCCGAGGGACTCACCGGAGCACTCATTGAAGTATTCTGCCTCGAACCGGCCCAACCCAACGACTATGTGCTCATGTTTCAGCAGACACGCTCGTGCGTATGGCACTGTCTGGTAGGCAATTCAAAGAAATGGAAGGCAGGCGCGCTGAGCCGTAGCATCACGGTGAACGGCAAGCACGTAAGTCTCACCGCCGAACGACTTACAGACGACGAAGCGACAGCAGCCGGCCTCACAGGAAAAGAGGGCGAGTCAATCGTGCGATTCGCCTGGGACGACGATGCGGCCACCTGGGCCGAAGTGCTTGAGGCATGCGGCGAACTGCCCATACCGCCCTACCTCAACCGCGCAACAGAGGAGAGCGATCTGAAGACTTACCAGACCGTTTATTCGAAAGTGAAAGGCAGCGTGGCAGCGCCCACGGCCGGCCTGCACTTCACACCGGCCGTGCTCGCAGAGCTCGACAGGCAGGGAGTGGAACGTGCCGAGCTGACCCTGCACGTAGGAGCCGGGACCTTCAAACCGGTCAAGAGCCAACTCATAGAAGGCCACACCATGCACTCCGAATGGATTTATGTTCCCCGACAAGCCATAGAAGCCTTGCTGCGGCACAACGGAGAATGTACGGCCGTCGGCACCACAAGCGTGCGAACATTGGAATCGCTCTACTACATCGGGAAAAAACTGATAGCCAACCCCGAAGCAACCGAGGAGGAACTCAAGGTGGGACAATGGGAACCCTACGACGACAACCTCGATGAGCCTTCAACCATAGAAAGCCTCAACGCCATTCTACGATGGATGCAACGCCACAACACCAATGCACTCCATACGGCAACACAGATCATCATAGCCCCAGGATACAGCTATCATGTCGTAAAACGCATGATAACCAACTTCCATCAGCCGCAGTCAACACTGCTATTACTCGTCTCAGCATTCGTGGGAGAACAGCATTGGCGCGACATTTACAAATACGCACTCGACCACGAATTCCGCTTCCTTAGCTACGGAGACAGCAGCCTGCTCATACCTTAACCGGACAGATTGCACTACATTTATTATACAAAAATAATAAAAAAAGAGTTAAGAGATTAGTTCGAATCCAATTTTTTGTCTAACTTTGCCGCCAGATTGTGCCTCCGTTGCACTTTCAGACCTTTAATTCAGACAAAGTTTTTATAGACAACAATATGGAAACAACACTCGTCCTCTTGAAGCCCAGTTGCGTGCAACGACAGCTAATTGGAGAGATTGTACACCGTTTCGAACGTCGCGGACTACGCATTGCAGGCATGAAGATGATGCAACTCGACGAAGCCATCCTGCGAGAGCACTATGCTCACCTTGTAGATCGCCCCTTTTTCCCCGCACTTGCAGCTTCAATGATGGCGTCGCCTATTGTGGCTATGGCTATAAGCGGAGTCGAAGCTGTCTCAGTGGTAAGAGCTATGACCGGTTATACAAATGGCCGCGTAGCTGACCCTGGAACCATCCGCGGCGACTACTCCATGAGCAATCAGCAAAACATTGTGCACGCCTCTGACTCCATAGAGAACGCAGCAATCGAGCTGGCACGCTTCTTCCGCCCAGAAGAAATCTTCGAATACGAGAGTGCCACACTCGGATTTATCTATGCTACAAACGAGCGATAAGCACGTGAACAGCAACCCTAACTAACAAACATTCGACGAAGCCCTTAACTAAACAATAATGTTTCACAAAATCATTAAAACAACGACCTTAGCCGCATGTCTCACCCTGCTTGCCGCTCCGACAAATGCTCAAGACCTCTTAGCACGACAAGCTCCCGTAGACAAGAAAATGCGAGCTGTAGACAGTATAGCCATACAGAAGCTCTTCCAAGCCGAGGAATTTGAAGATCCTGCCGCAGAGCTCTATCCCAACTGGGAAGACGACCACATCAACATGTATGGCAGCGTAGAGTTACCCAACGAATACAGAATCGACCTCAGAGGTTTCTGCATGCCGACCACCAACCGCATCGTAACCTCTAACTATGGTTATCGCCCACGATTCCGCCGTCAGCATAAGGGAATTGACGTCAACGCCAATCTCGGCGACACCATCAGGGCAGCCTTCGACGGCAAAGTGCGCGTCGTAGATTTCCAACAAGGAGGCTACGGCAACGTTGTCGTCATTCGACACAGCAACGGACTCGAAACCGTATACGGACATCTCTCCCGCCACCTGACTAAGAAGGGCGCCGCGCTAAAAGCCGGAGACCCCATCGGACTGGCAGGAAGCACGGGGCGGAGCACCGGAACACACTTGCACTTCGAGACTCGCCTCTTAGGCGAATACATCGACCCGGCTAAGCTCTTCGACTTCGCAGCACAGGATGTCACAGGCGATTACTATGTCTTCAAAGGTCGTGGACGTGGCACTTTGCTCGGCAAGCACGAAGCTGGTATGCAGACAGGCGCTGACACCGACGTCCGCTACAACAGCAGCGAAAGCCCGGCTGCCAAGGCACAAGCTCAGAAAGACGCTCGTCAGGCCGCACGCACGCGTATACATAAAGTACGTAAAGGCGAAACTTTATATAGCATCGCACGCAAGCATGGCGTATCAGTCGACAGGCTGCGCCGGATGAACGGGCTGAGATCTAAGTCCAAAATACGTCCTGGACAGATTCTGAAATACTCGTAAAGCATGAGCGAGCAGGCTACTGTGAACACAGAAAAGCAATTCCGCACAGTACTGAGCGAATGCCGCGACGTCTTCGTGAAGAAGCTTCACGACTACGGCGCGGCGTGGCGCATTCTGAGAATTCCTTCACTCACCGACCAGCTTTTCATAAAGGCCAACCGCATACGCTCGCTCGAAATGAAGGGACAGTCCCTCGTGGGAGAAGGCATAAGACCAGAATTTATTGCCATCGTCAACTACTCTCTCATCGGACTCATCCAGCTGGAACACGGAATAGCTGAGAAACCCGACGACATGACAGCAGACGAAGCCATCGCAGAATACGACCGACTCGCCGAAAGCGCCCTACAACTTATGCTGCGCAAGAACCACGACTACGACGAAGCTTGGCGGTCCATGCGCGTAAGCAGCTATACGGACATCATACTCCAGAAAATCTTCAGGACCAAACAGATTGAGGAACTCGGAGGAGCAACGCTCGTAAGCGAGGGCATCGATGCCAACTATGCCGACATGATGAACTACGCCGTCTTTGCACTTATCAAACTTACGTTCAAAGAATGACCAATAAAATACAATGGATAGTGGTGAACACCTGCCGATTGCTCGTGTCCGCCACTTTTATTTTTTCTGGAATCGTCAAGCTTATTGACCCCATAGGTTTCTCTTATAAGATTCAAGACTATTGCATAGCACTCGGACTGGAATCGCTCAACGCCCAGCCGCTACCCCTCATTGCCTCGGTGGCCATGTCGGTGTTTGAATTTATTTTAGGAATCTATCTCTTATTCGGAATACGGCGACGATTTACGACTACAGCCATCTTATGTTTCATGCTCGTCTACACACCGCTGACACTCTGGCTCGCACTGACCGACGCCGTGGCCGATTGTGGTTGCTTTGGCGATGCCGTGAAGCTAAGCAATTGGCAAACTTTCGGCAAGAATGCTGCGCTTTTGGTCGGCGCCATAGTTGTTTTCTGGCGAGGAAATCTGCTCACACGGGCTATTTCTGAATCCACTCAGTGGATCATTTCGCTCTATTCACTCGGCTACGCGCTGTTCCTCGCCTTGCTGTGCATCGTCGCGGAGCCTGTTATTGACTTCCGTCCCTTTCATATTGGGCAGGATATCCCCAAGGCCATTCAATGGCCCGACAACCCGGAAGAGCTGCCGGAGATATTAGACTTTGACGTCGATCCTTCACTCATTGAAGACACCTCTTACGTTTTCCTTCTCATCAGTCCATACCTCGAAACCGCCGACGACAGCAACTTCGACAAGATCAACGACATCTTCGACTATGCACAGGCTCACGGTTACCGCTTTGCAGCCTTGACAGCCTCTGCCGACTCCGTCATCAATCGATGGCAAGATCTCACCGGAGCCCAATATTCCTTCGACTTTGCCGACGAACTCACCTTAAAGACCATGGCTCGTAGCAATCCTGCCTTAGTACTGTTGCACAACGGAAAAATCGTTGGCAAATGGGGACATAGGCAATTGCCACAAGCTACAGAGCTCACCGCCCCCCTCGACGAGCTGCCGATAGGACATCCACACTTTGCAACCTACAAGCAGAAAATTCTATCTTTACTGCTTTGGTATCTCATTCCGCTTATTAGCATCACCTTCCTTGACAGAGCTTACGCAAGTTTTAAATGGTTTCGTAGGAAAAAGAGCGATGCTAAAAAAGGAATATCGAACAAGTGATTAGCTAAAGCCTGCTCTTTAATTTGGACGAAGGAAAAGCTGAGTGACAAGAAACAGAAGAGAAGAGCGGAGGAGGCAGACAGTCAATAGAATGAATAGGACAAAGAGAAGCGAAAGAACATGAAAGGAAGTCTGGAAAACCTAAAAGACTTTATAGAAAAAGCTTGAAAATGTAAAAACTAAAGGAGATAAGACAAAATGAAAAAACAAAAGTGAAAAAACTTATTTCTTTTAGCCCATAGCTGACGAAAAAGCACTATCTTTGCAGGCAAATTAACAAATAGAATTTATAAAACAATAAACACCCAGAACTATGAGAAAAAAGATTGTAGCAGGCAACTGGAAGATGAACCTCAACCTGCAAGAAGGTGTCGCACTGGCCACCGAACTGAAAGAAGCTCTCTCAAAGGAGAAGCCAAACTGCGACGTAGTTATCTGCACACCCTTTATCCACTTAGCAAAAGTGGCAGATGTAGTAAACGGAACCGTAATAGGCTTGGGCGCTGAGAACTGCGCAGACAAAGAGAAAGGAGCATACACCGGTGAAGTCAGCGCAGCTCAGGTAAAGAGCACAGGCGCTCAGTACGTCATTCTCGGCCACAGCGAGCGTCGCGCTTACTATGGCGAGACAGCTGAAATTCTGAAAGAGAAAGTCAACTTGGCCTTGGCTAACGGTCTGAAAGTCATCTTCTGCATTGGTGAAGTGCTTGAAGAGCGTGAGGCTGGCAAGCAGAACGAGGTGGTAGGCGCACAGCTTGCCGACAGCCTGTTCGACCTTACAGAAGAGCAACTGAGCAATATCATCCTGGCTTACGAACCCGTATGGGCAATCGGAACCGGCAAGACAGCCACCGCTGAGCAGGCCGAGGATATGCACGCTTTCATTCGTGGCGTGATAGCTGGTCGCTTTGGCGAAGCCGCAGCTGAGAACATCAGCATTCTCTATGGCGGCAGCTGCAAGCCCAGCAATGCTCGCGAGATATTCGCAAAGCCCGACGTAGATGGCGGCCTCATCGGAGGTGCCGCACTCAAGTGCGCCGACTTCTGTGGCATTATTGATGCTTGGAAATAATGATTTATGCACCAAGCACGTCGAATAGCATCAGCATACACATCATAAATATTGTGACAATGAAGAAGCAAACCTCTCACAACACAAGAAGTGCACGTCTCATGCACCTGCTATTTATTTTGTATTGCTTGCTGTTCGTTCCAACGTGCCTTGATGCTCAGACGTTCACTCAGAGCCTCACCCGCGTCAAGGCGGGTGAGGGTCAAGTGCGCCTTCATCAAGACGAAGAGATAACGGCCTTGGTCAATGGCACTTCGTCTTATGTGGCCGGCCGCAACACCGCGAGCCGTCGTCCTACACGACTATTTCGTCCGGTTTCCACTGACTCTATTTTAGGCACCGACACCGTATCCACAGGTTTCGACACGCCCATCGTCAGCGGGCATCGCAGCCGGATGAATGGCTTTCGCATTCAGGTATATGCCGGCGGCGACAACCGTAAGTCCAAGGCCGAAGCCTACCGCACAGCAGCTTCCGTGCGCAACTATTTTGCCGGATTAAGCGTATATACCAATTTCATCAGCCCGCGCTGGGTGTGCCGCGTAGGCGATTTCAGAACCCGTGAAGAGGCAGAAGAAATGCTCTCCCAACTACGTCAGACGGGTTCCTTTCACGAAGCTTTCATCGTAAAAACTCAAATCATTGCGACCTATTAGCACCATGAAAACGTTTCAGGAGCGGCAGGATGAATTAGCTGCTCACTACTCAGCAATACTTCCTCTCTTGGGTGAGGATCCTGAACGAGAAGGTCTCATCAAGACGCCCGTAAGGGTGGCACGTGCTTGGCTCGAGCTGACACGCGGCTATGAAGAAGACCCTGTAGCCATTTTACGCTCGGCTCTTTTCAACGAGAGCTACCACAACATGGTTGTTGTCAAAGAGATTGAGTTCTACTCTCTCTGCGAGCATCATCTCCTCCCCTTCTTCGGCCATGTGCATATAGCCTATATCCCCAATGGCGAGATCACAGGTCTCTCTAAACTCGCACGCATCGTGAACACTTTCAGCCATCGGCTGCAAGTGCAAGAGCGTATGACCGAACAGATTGCACAATGTATAGATGAGGCTCTGCATCCCCAAGGCGTGATGGTGGTTGTAGAAGCCCGTCACCTGTGCATGCAGATGCGCGGTGTAGCAAAGCAGAATGCCGACACCGTGACGATGCACCATCTTGGTGCCTTCAACGACCCTGCCACACGGGCCGAATTTCTACAATCACTTCATATCGGAAACTCAACATCATCTTATAAGAAAGACGGAGAATGAAGCAAACACGCTTCATTCTCCGTCTTTTTTTATACCGCAACTTGTATGTATCCACTTCTGTTTCAGGACAACTTTCACAACTTAGTCTGGGGCGGTCACCGACTTCGTCAATTCAAGGGTCTTCCCTCAACTGACGAGCCTGTAGGCGAAAGCTGGGAAATCAGCGACATCCCTACCAGCGAGTCGCACGTTCGAAACGGTCATCTCATGGGACGCAGCATCCATAGCCTCATTGAAGAATATGGTGCCCAACTGCTCGGATGCAAGGTCTTGGAACGATATGGCGCGGTTTTGCCCTTACTTGTTAAATTCATTGACGCAGCCCAAAATCTCTCGGTGCAGGTACATCCGAATGAGGCCTTGGCACTGCGCCGTCACGATTCTCTGGGCAAAACAGAAATGTGGTACGTTCTCAAGGCCGAACCCGGCGCGTCTGTGCTCTGCGGTTTCAAAGAAGAAATCAGCGAAGAGGAATATTTCCGACGCGTAGAAGACGGTACCATCATTGACGTTCTTGCCCGTCATGAAGTGCATGCCGGCGACGTTTTCTTCATCCCTGCCGGTCGTGTCCATACCATTTGCAAAGGCATCATGGTATGTGAGATACAGCAAAGTTCCGACATCACCTATCGCATCTTTGACTACCACCGTCTTGACCTCGACGGCAAGCCCCGAAAGCTACACACGATGGAAGCTCTTGAGGCCATCGACTTCAAAGTCTACCCCGACTACCGTACCCACTACACTTTGCTGCCGAACGATGTTGTGTGTGTGGTCGACTGCCCCTATTTTGTAGTCAACGTGCTTGTCACTGACGAGACTTTGTCTCGTAAACTCCTCAGCAAAGACAGTTTCGTGACCCTCTCGTGCCTACAGGGTGCAGCAATCATCACGGACTTTGAAGGCAACAACATCAAGCTTCAGGAAGGCTACTCGTGCCTCGTGCCTGCATCACAAGCCGACTTCACGGTCAAGAGCGCCGATGGCAAAGAGGTACGCCTGTTGGAGGCTTGGGTAAAATAGCAGCATTCCGATTTCATCATTAATGCTTTCTCTCTATGAACAGATTTTACGCTTTACTATTTGCTCTCTGCATCCTTTGCCCGCTTGCCAAGTCACAATCGGTGAACCTTACGCCTTGGCCTGCTCAGATGTCGACTTCTCCGGGGACATTCATCCTGCCCCACAACCTGAGCATACAGACATCAGGACTCGATGCTGACGAACAGACCGAAGTTCGTCGCTTCGCCGATGAATTGTCGCATACCACTGGCATCCGCATCAAATGCAGCCGAAGCAAACGGGCTACGCTGAAGGTGAACGCCGACCCGACACTAAAGGATGCCGAAGGCTACCGGCTGACCATCACCAAGAAGGGAATCGTCGTTGCCGCAAGCTCAGCCACAGGGCTGTTCTACGCCTTTCAGAGCATCTATAAAATGCTGCCCCCAAATGTCTGCGCAGGCGTGAGAGATACATCGCAGACCTATGAGCTCCCTCTCGCCGACATCACCGACAGGCCCCGTTTTGCCTACCGAGGCTTCATGCTTGACGTGAGCCGTCACTTCTTCGACACGGCCGAGATCAAGAAAATGCTCCGGCTGATGGCGCATTACAAGATGAACCACTTTCATTGGCACTTGACCGACGACCAAGGGTGGCGCGTGGAAATAAAGAAATATCCCAAACTTACGAGCATCGGTGCCGTCCGTTCGAACTCGTGGAACACCGACCTCGTGAAAGGCAGCTACTGGACAGGCAAACCTTACGGACCTTACTTCTACACCCAAGACGACATCCGGGACGTAGTGGCCTACGCTGACAGCCTGCACATCACAGTAGTGCCCGAGGTGGAAATGCCCGGACATCTTGCAGCAGCTATGGCAGCCTACCCGGAATACAGCTGTGCCCCCGACGGCGAACATCGCGTGTGGGTCGATGGCGGCATCTCTACCGATGTGCTCAACGTGGCCAACCCCGCTGCTGTTCAGTTTGCCAAGGACATCCTCACGGAGTTGGCTCCGCTATTCCCAGGCACCTTGTTCCATGTCGGAGGCGACGAGACGCCCACGACAGCCTGGGAACACAACACGGCATGCCAGGCCATCTATGCGAGCGAGAACCTGCAGGCTTATTCGCAGTTGCAAAGTAGGTTCACGCGTGAGATAGCCGCTCACCTGCACCTGTTGGGTAAGCGCATTGCCGTGTGGAACGAGGCCATCACCGCACGCGGAGCCGACATTGCGCTCATCAAAGCTTCCGAGGCCATGGTTTTCTGTTGGAATCCTTGCCAGAAAGGGGCTTTGAAAGCGGCAGAGACTGGCCTGAAGACAATCATCACAAACTGGGGAACCGACGGCTGCTATTATATCAACCGCCGTGCCAACTCAAAGGATTTCGGTGCCGGTCGCGGTATCGACGATATAAAGAAGATGTATGATTACCAGCCTGTGCCAGCCACCGTTCCCGAATCCCTTCAGCGCTACTACTATGGCGTGCAAGGAACCTTCTGGTGTGAACATGTCTCGGAGAACGAACATCTTGAGCATCTGGCATTACCGCGCCTGATGGGCATAGCCGAAGCCGGATGGACGCCTCAGGAACGACGCTCGTTCACCCATTTCATCGAGAGGATGAAAACCGACACGGCCTTTCTCCGGTTGGCCGGTTACCGCTATCACCCTCAATTCATCGACTACGAGGGAGCAGAACCTTGACCTCACTTCCGGGCACAAAAAAACGGCTGCCGCAACAGATGGCGACAACCGTTCAAAAAAACACGCCTAAGAGAATCGAGCGATGCGCCTAAGAGAAATGGGCAACACACTTAAGAGAAATAGGCAACACGCCTAAGTGTATCGGGCAATACACTTAGGCGTGTTTTTTGTACCCGTAGGGACCTCATACCGAGCCGAAGCGCAAATGGTCGTCTTCGGCCTCGACACGAATCTCGTGGTCGCGGCTGACAGTGCCTGCGAGAATGGCCTTCGAGAGGTCGTTCAAGAGCAAACGCTGGATAGCACGCTTGACGGGTCGGGCTCCAAATTCAGGGTCGTAGCCCTCGCGAGCAAGCAGATCAATGGCATCGTCGGCAAGCGACAGGGTAATGCCATTCTGGGCGAGCATCTTTGCCACGGCAGCTACTTGCAGCTCTACGACTTGGCGAATCTCGGTCTGCGTCAGGGGCTCAAACATGATTGTCTCGTCGATACGGTTGAGGAACTCCGGGCGTATGGTGCGCTTGAGTTGTTCCATAACCGTGCGCTTCGTCTCCTCAATGACGGCCTCACGGCGGCGAGAGGGGAACGCCTCCTCGGCTGTAGCGCTGTTGGCAGCCACACTGGTGTCGGGTGCATCCAGCTTGGCAAACTGCTCGCGGATGTAGTCGGAACCGAGGTTGGACGTGAGAATGATGATGGTGTTCTTGAAGTTCACGGTGCGGCCCTTGTTGTCGGTGAGTCGCCCGTCGTCGAGCACTTGCAACAACGTATTGAACACATCGGGATGAGCCTTCTCGATCTCATCGAAGAGCACCACGCTGTAGGGCTTGCGGCGTACGGCCTCGGTGAGCTGGCCACCCTCGTCGTACCCGACATATCCCGGAGGGGCACCAATGAGACGGCTGACGCTGTGCTTCTCTTGATACTCGCTCATGTCGATACGCGTCATCATCGTCTCGTCGTCGAAGAGGAACTCAGCCAAAGCCTTTGCCAGCTCCGTCTTACCGACACCCGTAGTGCCGAGGAAGATGAACGAGCCGATAGGCCGCTTCGGGTCTTGCAGTCCCGCACGCGACCGCCGCACGGCATCGGCAACGGCACGGATGGCTTCGTCCTGCCCGATTACGCGTTTGTGCAACTCCTCTTCGAGATGCAACAGTTTCTCGCGCTCAGACTGCAACATCTTCGATACAGGAATACCCGTCCATCGGCTTACCACCTCGGCGATGTCGTCGGCAGTCACCTCCTCCTTGACCATGGCTTCGGCGCCCTGAGCCGAACGCAATTGCTCCTGAATCTTCTGGATATCGCTTTCGAGGGCCTGCAGACGGCCATAACGAATCTCGGCCACACGGGCGAAATCGCCTTCGCGCTCGGCACGGTCGGCCTCGAACTTGAGCTGCTCCATCTGTTGCTTATCGCCCTGAATCTTGGAGAGAAGCGCCTTCTCACCTTCCCATTTAGCCTTCATCTGCTGCTCCTGCTCGCGCAGGTCGGCAATCTGCTTGTTGAGGTCCTGCAGCTTGGTGGCAGCCACCGTGTCGCCGCCTACCGCACTTTCGGCTTCGCGCTTGATGGCTTCGCGCTCTATCTCCAGCTGCTTTAGCTTACGGCTTATCTCATCGAGGTCCTCCGGCACGCTGTCGCGCTCCATGCGAAGCTTGGCAGCAGCCTCGTCCATCAGGTCGATGGCCTTATCGGGCAGGAAGCGATCCGTGATGTAACGGTTTGAAAGCTCCACGGCTGCAATGATGGCATCATCCTGGATACGTACACGATGATGGTTCTCGTAGCGCTCCTTCAAGCCACGCAGAATGGAAATCGAGGAGAGCGTATCGGGCTCGTCGACCAAGACGCTCTGGAAACGACGCTCCAGTGCCTTGTCCTTCTCGAAGTACTTCTGGTACTCGTCGAGCGTAGTAGCACCGATGGCACGCAGCTCGCCACGAGCCAGCGCAGGCTTGAGGATATTGGCTGCATCCATAGCGCCCTCGCTCTTACCCGCTCCGACGAGGGTGTGGATCTCGTCGATGAAAAGGATGATGCGCCCCTCGCTCTTCGTGACTTCGTTGATGACGCTCTTAAGCCGCTCCTCAAACTCGCCTTTGTACTTTGCTCCGGCTATCAGAGCACCCATGTCGAGAGAGAAGAGCTGTTTCTCACGCAAGTTCTCCGGAACATCGCCTCGGAGAATACGGTGAGCCAAGCCCTCCACGATAGCCGTCTTACCGGTTCCCGGTTCACCTATTAAGATAGGATTGTTCTTGGTACGTCGGCTGAGGATCTGCAACACACGGCGAATTTCTTCGTCGCGCCCGATGACGGGGTCGAGTTTTCCCGCACGGGCTTCCTCAATCAGGTTGCGGGCATATTTGCTAAGGCTCTGGTAGGTGTCCTCGCTCGACTGCGACTTCACCTGCTGACCACCTCGCAACTCACGGATAGCAGCTGCAAGGTCTTTCTCGTTGACGCCGGCATCCTTCAGGATTTTGGCAGCCACCGAATTGCCTCCGACCATGGCTTGCAGCATCAGCTCCACGCTGACGAACTCGTCGCCCTGTTTCGAAGCCAGCTCCTGAGCGCGCGAAAGTATACTATTTGTCTCACGGGCAAGGTAGGGGTCGCCTCCCTCCACACGCGGCAGGCTCTGGAGCTGGGCTTCAAGAGCCTGGCTGACGGCCTGTTCGTTGACCGACAGCTTACGGAACAGGAACTGCGTAACCTGCTGCCCCGTCTTCATGATGGCGGCAAGCAAGTGCTCGGGCTCGATAGCCTGCTGACGGCGGGCCTCGGCAATGCGCACGGCCTCCTGCACGACCTCTTGCGCTTTGATGGTAAACTTGTCGAATGTCATAATAATAATTGATTTAGTTATTTCCGATTTTTTGTTTAACCGGATAGCCGCAAAAGGTATGCTCAAGGTATGTTTGTAGCCAAAGAGGCAGATATTCAGACTTTTTGGCATCCCCGGCTGCCGACGCTGCGACACTTTGACCGAAAGCGGGCAAAGACCACACGGACGAAAAAACATTTTTTGCACACTTCAAGATACTTTCTCAAAGTTTTAAGTTATCTTTGCACCGCATACATTAATAGAAACGCTTAAAAATACGGAATACTATGGGAAAAGTTCTTATCATCGGAGCCGGCGGCGTAGCTACGGTAGCCGCTCACAAGATTGCACAAAACGCAGACGTCTTTACCGACATCATGATAGCATCGCGAACAAAGGCTAAATGCGACCGCCTGGCCGAAGCCGTGGAAAAGGCCACAGGCTACAAAGGCATCAAGACGGCACAGGTAGACGCCGACGAGGTGACACAACTCGTGGAATTGTTCAACAGCTACAAGCCCGACATCGTTGTCAACCTCGCCCTGCCATATCAGGACCTCACAATCATGGAAGCCTGCCTGCAGACAGGGTGCAACTATCTCGACACCGCCAACTATGAGCCGAAAGACGAGGCCCATTTCGAGTATTCCTGGCAGTGGGCCTACCGCGAACGCTTCGAGAAAGCCGGACTCACGGCTATCCTCGGCTGCGGTTTCGACCCGGGCGTTACCTCCATCTACACAGCCTATGCGGCCAAACATCATTTCCGCGAAATTCAATACCTCGACATCGTCGACTGCAATGCCGGCGACCACCACAAGGCTTTCGCTACCAACTTCAATCCTGAAATCAACATACGCGAAATCACTCAAAAAGGATTGTACTGGGAAGACGGCAAATGGATAGAGACAGAGCCCCTGGAGATTCACAAGGACCTCACATATCCCGAGATAGGACCGCGCGACAGCTACCTCCTGCATCACGAGGAAATCGAGAGTCTCGTCATCAACTATCCGACCATCAAGCGTGCACGTTTCTGGATGACTTTCGGCCAACAGTACCTCAAGCACCTTGAAGTAATCCAAAATATAGGCATGAGCCGCATCGACGAGATAGTGTACGAGGCTCCGCTGGCCGACCCGTCAATGTGTAAACTTGTAAACTCGTCAACTGTAAAAGTCAAGATTGTTCCCCTGCAGTTCCTCAAGGCCGTGCTGCCCAACCCGCAGGATCTGGGCGAGAACTACGAGGGACAGACATCTATCGGTTGCCGCATACGTGGCATTGGGCAGGACGGAAAGGAACACACATATTATGTTTACAACAACTGTTCCCACCGAGCAGCCTACGAGGAAACCGGCATGCAAGGCGTAAGCTATACGACGGGCGTCCCGGCTATGATAGGAGCCATGATGTTCCTTACTGGCAAATGGGTGAAACCTGGCGTACACAACGTTGAAGAGTTCGACCCAGATCCCTTCATGGAACAGCTGAACAAGCAAGGACTGCCCTGGCACGAACTGCACGACATAGATCTGGAACTGTAGAAACACTCGCCCTAACACAAAAAAGGGTACAGCTACCGAAAGTTCGCAAACTGATAAGATTCTAAATAAATAACATTTAAAAAGAATGACCCTGTAAGCCCCGTAGCTACAACCGACCCTCGAACAGAGGCACGGGAAAGGGGCGGGTCCTATATTATGGCAAAGACTGAAGAACTACCCAAAGACGAGAAAGCGGCTCGCCTGCAAGCCCTTCAAATGGCCATGGCCAAGATAGAGAAAGATTTTGGTAAAGGCAGTATCATGCGTCTGGGAGACCAGGCTGCGGAAAAAGTAGACGTAATACCGACCGGAAGCATTGCCTTGAATCATGCTCTGGGCGTAGGCGGTTACCCACGAGGACGTATCATTGAGATATATGGCCCCGAATCATCTGGTAAGACCACACTCACCATCCACGCTATTGCTGAAGCACAAAAGGCCGGAGGCATTGCTGCATTCATAGATGCTGAACATGCGTTCGACCCTACATACGCACAAAAACTTGGTGTAAACCTTGAAGAACTATGGATATCGCAGCCCGATAATGGCGAACAGGCACTGGCCATTGCCGATCAGTTAATCAGCTCGTCGGCTGTCGACCTCGTCGTCATCGACTCCGTGGCCGCACTCACACCGAAGGCTGAAATCGAAGGCGACATGGGCGACAACAAGGTGGGACTGCAGGCACGACTCATGAGCCAAGCCCTAAGAAAGCTTACGGCAACCATTTCCAAGACGAAGACGACATGCATCTTTATTAACCAGTTGCGCGAAAAGATAGGCGTAATGTTCGGTAACCCTGAGACTACGACGGGCGGTAATGCCTTGAAGTTCTATTCCAGCGTGCGACTCGACATACGCCGCATCACAAGCATTAAGGATGGCGACGAAGTAATAGGAAACCAAGTCAGAGTAAAAGTCGTCAAGAACAAAGTGGCGCCTCCTTTCCGTAAGGCTGAATTTGAGATTTCATTCGGCGAAGGCATTTCCAAGACCGGAGAGATTGTGGACCTTGGCGTAGAGTATAATATCATCAAGAAATCTGGCTCGTGGTTCAGCTACAACGATTCTAAAATCGGACAAGGACGCGATGCCGTAAAGAAACTCTTGCGAGACAATCCCGAACTTGCAGAAGAAATAGAAGCTCGAATAACCGAAGCCATGAATGCGAGCAAGGAATAAAAAGGCACAGCCAAGTCGGCTAAAAATCCAGTTCTAATTGCTCCTCAGGCAACAAACGGAATGTCATCCGGTGGTAAGGCGTTGGGCCATACTGCCGGATGGCTTGTCTGTGGACCTTCGATGGATAACCCATGTTCTTGTCCCAACCATACTGCGGGTACTCTGCGGCTATATGTTTCATATAATCGTCACGGTAAGTCTTGGCTAAGACCGAAGCGGCTGCTATCGACATGTACGTGGCATCACCCTTTACAACCGTATCTGCGGGTACCACCACTCCGGCCGGCTCGTAAGGCATCCATCGGTTGCCGTCAACAATGATATGCTCGGGACGGACACTCAGCTTGTCCAAGGCACGTTGCATGGCAAGTATAGAGCAACGTAATATATTCCACTTGTCAATCTCGGACGAAGAACATGAAGCCACAGCCCAAGCCAAGGCCTCACGCTCCACAATTGCACGCAATGCATAACGCTGGCGCTCGGTGAGCTGCTTGGAATCATTCAAAACCTCGTTCGAAAAATCAGGAGGCAGAACGACTGCGGCAGCAAACACGGGACCAGCTAAACAACCACGACCGGCTTCGTCGCAACCAGCCTCGATGAGGCCTGCTGTATGATAACTTTTTAACATCGCTGCAAAGGTACTAAAAGATAGTTGTTGCTGAAGCAAAAAAGCAAAAAAAAAGGGGCTATGCCGAAACAATGGCATAGCCCCTTCAACGTTTATGCTCGTCTGACTCATCAATACGATGTAGCTGAGAGAATCAATAGGTTAATGTTCGTCATAGTTCTACCTGAACCTCCTGGCCAGAATATTCAACGACTCTACCCTCTTGCACAGATTGCCCAGGCAAAACGATCGTGAACCTTCGTTGCTGCAACATTCCTGGATACTCGCCCTTACGGGATTTGATGACGAGCGAGCGGGAACGATCGTTCCACTGGAAATCGATCTCCGCATACTGGCCACGTTCATAATTATAATTGTCGCCCTCATCTTCATAAAGCGTGAACCTACCATCGGCACCAGGATAGACCCTCACCTCAAGGTTCTCCCATGACTTCTCACCCACATATTGCATCTCCGGCCCAAGTGGCAAGATAGAACCTGCACGGACAAACATAGGCACGCGGTCGAGCGAAGTTTCAAGGGTCACCGTCTGACCACCCCGATACGGAGTGCCTGTCCAGAAATCATACCATTGAGTTCCCTTGGGGAGATACTTCTGCACGGTCTTCTTCTCGTTCCAGTCGATAGCTACATGCCCGTCGCCTGTGGACGTAGTCTTCTTGTTCCAGCCTGTCATGGCATCTTCCTTGATGATTTGTTCCTGAGTATATTGAGGATCAAGAATAGGAGCGGCAAGGATGCTGCTACCAAACATGAACTCATCTGTCATATTCCACACCTTACGGTCGGCTACGAAATCGCTGAAAAGTGGACGAAGGTAGCTGGCATTGTTGCTCGTCACCTGCCAGGAAGTACTATACAAATAGGGAATCAAACGGTAGCGCAAACGAATCATTTTCTCTATCGCATCGTAGACAGGTTCTCCTTTCTGACCAAACTGCCATATCTCTCGAGGAGCATCAGCACCATGGCTGCGGAAGACTGGACAGAAAAGACCATACTGCATCCACCGCACATAAAGCTCTTGGAACTGTGGGTTCCGGGGCGCTGAGCCACTACCTTGGGTATTGTAAGAGCCACAAAAGAAACCACCAATGTCCGTATTGAAGTTTGGGCAACCGGTAAGAGAATAGCTTAAACCTGCTGGAACTTGCTTGCGAAGCATATCCCACGAAGAGGCCACGTCGCCACTCCACAATCCGGAGCCATAATGCTGTTGACCGGCGAAAGCCGAGCGCGTCATTATGAACACACGCTTCTGATCCGACTCCTGGCGCTGAGCTTTATACACCCCACGCACGGTCGCAAGTGGAAAAGCATTCCGAAGCGAACGCCAAGTACCATTGGATCCCGCTTTATGATCGTAGTCCGATTCCTTCGCATTAAAAAAGTCCGGGTCCGTGGAATCCATCCACCAGGCATCTGTACCCTTGACAAAAAGCGGCCGCAGATTCTGCCAATAAATATTGCGGGCCTCCTCAGAAAAGGCATCATAAACGCGAACGCCCGACGGATAGTCCATGCGTGGAGGCCAGAAGGTAAGGCCACTCTGAGGCCAAGTCTCGAAATCAAATAGCAGACCCTTCTCATCCAACTCGCGGTAGGCCTTAGTCTTGGGACCGAAACTCGCCCATATACTGATCATGAAATGTGCATGCTTCTTATGAACATTGCTGATCATACCTTCGCCATCGGCATATTCTTCGGTCAGGAAGTCCATCGCATTCCATAAATAATTTGAGCCCCAATACTGCCAATCTTGAATAATGCCGTCAAGCGGGACCTGCAACTCACGGTATTTGTCTACTACTGAAAGCAACTCCTTTGCACTCTTATAGCGCTCTTTGCATTGCCAAAAGCCATAAGTCCACAAGGGAAACATCGGAACATCGCCTGTTAGGCCACGCATCTCGGCAATCACTCCATCTGCAGAACCGCCGTACATAAAGTAATAGTCTACGCACTCGCCGACCTCCGAGGAAAAGGACATTCCCTGAACTGCATCGTCGTCGAATTGTGTACGCGAATAATTATCCCAGAATAAGCCCCAGCCCTTAATGCTCTGCAACACATTCTGGAAATCCTCCAGATTAGATTGTTCCATCAGTTTATGCTCGCCGCGACGATTCATTTTCCCGTTCTGAAAGGTTCCCAAACCATAAATTGCTTCATCACGATCAAGGACAAAAGACTGCGACACCCTATATTTCCCTGCATCAGGACCTTCCATACGGGGCTCAAACCCTGGAGAATTTTTCTCACGCAATAACGTTTTACCATTAGCAGAAAAGGTAAGAGCTCCAGAGTGAGCATCAACTTTAACGGTCAAGACTTCACTACTCACCGTATAACCCCGTTTAACTACTTTCACATCCCCTGGATTACTTACAACAACCATACTTTGTTTAGAAACCGCATGCCCAAGAGGCGATTTAATCACACGTACGGTTCGAGGGGAATAAAATTCTAATGTCACCGAGGTCTGTCCAACAACAAAATTAAATGATTCTGCATTAACAAGCGAAACCGCCAGACAGAATAATAATACGAAAAAAGATCTTTTAGTCATAAAATTAGTCATTAAAGGCTGGATAATAAACATTCAATGTTGCAAAAATACAATAATATTGAACAGAAGAAGCAAAATAAAGCTAAAATATTAAGGCAATAAAATGAGTATTTTGCAAATTTTGACTGTGAGAAAGCCAAAGGAGGCGTTAAGATTACACTTTTTCTCACCAAATATAATGTATAGAAATATCAACTAATGAATAAATGATCTTCCCAAAAATGCCATAGTTTAAATTTATGTAAAGCAAACGAAAAGAATCAGACAGAAAGCAATAAACATAAATTAACTGGATAAACGTCTGCGATACGAACTGGAACTTTTAATCATCATCCTTTACTAACTGTACAATTCGTCAGATAATAGAGAACAAGAAGGCTTTATACCCAATAAACTCAATTATTACGGTCTGCTAAACAAAAGCCAGCCCTTTCCAAGTATTGTCCCACACTGCATTTAAGCTTTCCGCCGATACATGACAAGCTCCCTTCTCGCCATCTTCTGTCAGTTGGCCGACGAACTGGGACCATCAACTATACCTGACAAGCTCTCTTATCCCTTTTCATCACCGTACGCATAAATGGAAAACAGGACACGAGCCCAGCCGTGTTGATTATTCCATGACCTTGGAACAATCCTCGCACATATATGCATCGCGTTCTTCAACCAAGCAAAACGGCCTAAGGAAGCTGGCTTAATGACCGAAACTTCGGGTGATGTTTCCATTCTAATAGTGGTCTGCCGCAAGAAAGTATGCGAATAAAAATGCCAAGCTCCGTCCCATCTTTTGGAACCGACCTGTTATATCACCCGAAAGCATACAAGGGAAAGTTGTTAAACAGCAGAAAGCGCAAACAAGGAAGTTAAGGTCAACAACAAAATTATCGGTCGCACTGGCGCTGATATTATTGCTTATTAATGACAGCCGAACTGATGATAATGGAACTGTTTAACGGGCAGTAATAATAATCAATACAATGAGTCGCTGAAAGAAACGGATTTCTTTCACCATGCTGCATCACTTCCCTACCTATCAACAGCAAGAAACGAGTGCGCAGTCCCTCGCATGGGCCACAGATATGGGATATCTGATAAGCTAACGACACAAAAAGGAAACAACCTGTTCACATAACGAGCCACAAAGAAAGAATTGTCCGAAAGTTCCATGGACATACTAAAGAATTACAGACAATCGCTGAAAAACTTTACTATTAACCCATAGAGAGCATCCCAATAAAGAAAGGAAGTAACCATGCAATGGAGGAAAGAAACCCTGCAATGTAAGGAAAGTAATCCTGTAATGTAAGAAAGTAATCCTGTAATGAAAGGAAAGTAACCCTGTAGTGAAAGGGGATACAACCAGTAATGGAATGGGCAACTCCCCCTTCCCAAAAAACGAAAGAAGCCCCGGCAGCCAATCGGCTGTCGGGGCTTTCTCTTGAAAAGTGGCGGCTCCCTCCCCCCCCCGGGGGGTGCAGTACCATCGGCGCAAGCGGGCTTAACTTCTCTGTTCGGGATGGGAAGAGGGGGACCCCCGCCGCTATAACCGCCTGAATAAGGTCGCGGCGCTTTCAAAGTCCGTCGGAACAGCCGGGATCTATGC
>ODAI014268817.1_pt1 | contig 42267 bp, 60 predicted proteins | sample 1539321 | NCBI WGS metagenome assembly ODAI01 (sample SAMN02144231, study PRJEB22623) | gut metagenome | biome: sheep rumen | host: Ovis aries | place: New Zealand
ACATCTGTAGGTTTGTTATTTATCGGAGTACCTGTCATAGGTATCCAGAATACTTTGTGGTCTGTTTTCTTTTTAACTTCAAGTATCTGTTGTCCATTAGTAGATGACATAGATGCGTTTCTATGGATTTCATCTAATGCTATGATAGACAACTCTCCTGCATTTACTAAGTTTATTATCGCATTTCGTACAGGATATGTTCTGTTTTTCTTTATGTGGAACGCTTCAATGTTAAGTAGCAAGAAGTAAGGGGCAGGCATATCATTGTTCCCATACATTGTCAATGTTTCTAAATCATGTACCTTATCCTCTGTTGTCATTTCAGGCTTAAGCTCGCCATTTCTTTTTAGCCTTGATCCAAGAAGATAAGGAGTCTCTGCTCCGTTAGTATGTTTGAAGATATCTTCTTGCCAGTTGTATTTAGCTGAATTTACACAGGCTATGATAAGGCAGTGCTTTGCATTGAAGTGCTCTTTGAAATACATCGCTACATTTGTTACAGATAGTGTTTTACCTGTACCAGGACTATCTGCTAATAAAAATCCATCAGGTAGTCCGTGAGTATATCTCCATTTAGCATATTTAAGTGTATCTATCTGGTGATTGTACAAGTGCTGACCTTCTTTAACATAAAGAGTAGCATCTGATATATCAATGTCAGGTATTTCTGTTGTAGCATCTAATGTCTGATTTTCATTTATCATTTCTGTCGAGTATACATTGCACTCTGCATCAAAGCGAGTGCCTTTGATAGCTGACAGAAAGAAGCCTAGACGAGCTGTCGGAATAGACCAAACTTTCTTCTCAGGTACCCACATACGACCTGGAACGCCTTTGATTAATTCAATCAATTCAGGGTCATATGGAGCTTTAATTTCATAACGCTGTATTGTTGGATTTTCAATAACTGCAATCATATTTATCCACCTTTCTACTTAATTATAACGATTTTACATAGAAAAAGACGCTTGGGCTGGCAAGCATCTTTTTCAATGAAAGGATATTCTTTACTCTTCCGGAGAAGCAGTTAAAGCTACTTTGGTGTGAGAGTTATACCATTCTTCTTCTCGGTCTGAGCAGATTTCAATAGCTTCTGCTCTACTCTCAAAAACTATATGATCAATGTCACTGAAATTGAACAGTTGAGTCTGGCCTAAGCCTTCTGTATAGCAAGCAGTAAAATAGTCATCTGTGACTGTCCTTACTTTCATGTCAATTACATCAAATATTTGACAGCGAGGGACAACTCGAACCCAATAAACTAATTTACCTTTCTTCAAATCGTCTTTTGTCATAAACTTATCCTCCTATAAGGATATAACGATTCTGTGCTTATTTCTTGATGTATTCACGATACTCGTTGGACATCTCTTCGTCTGTCATTTCTAGCGGATCTAATCCCTTTTCAGCTAAATACTCTTCAAAGGAAATGTAGCCCTCTTCTGTTCCGACTACTTCTACAGCACTAAAACAATTAGACATGTTTGCTGCGAAGTGAGTATCTGGTGATTTCTTGTATCGCTTCATGGATACCTCCTTACTTAATACTCGTCATCTTCCTCGTATTCGTCTTCTTCCTCTTCCTCTTCTGCCCAAGGATAGCCGTATTCGCTTTCGAGTTCGTTGCTATAATAATTTAACCATCTATCATAGTCATCTACTAAGCCGTCGTACTGTCCAGCATCGAGATCTTCGTATTCAAATGCATCTCTAGCATATGCGTGTAAGTATGCATCGTCACTTCCATGTAAGTCGTATCGAAGTAGATCCTCTAGCCATTGTCTAAAGTCTTCCCAAGTATATTCATCTGAATTAGCTATCAGCTCTTCAATGTAGCCTGTAGTGTAAGGTTCAAACGAATATGTACGAGCATACTCAGCTAACTCTGTTCCGTCATAATTAAATATGTCGTCTTCATTGACCTGTTCGAATAGTTCAGGATTTTCTAACACATACTTAACAATATATTCATTGAAATAGTCGAGATCGCTCTCGTATTCACTCTCATAATCAGGGTCGGCTATATCAATTCGTTCAGCCGTCGATTCTAAGAGATCGCTAGCTCCAGGAACATTTGCTGCTAAATAAGCTGCAGCAGGTCCTGCTGTCTCTATTCCATATCCTATGCAGAATATATCACCATCATTGCCCCATCTATATGCCATCTTACACAGGGCACGGATTATCTCTCCTGCAACAGTCTCTGCAGCTCCTTGAGCAGGCACGAGTGCATCGAATAAGGCAACGCGTTTATCTTCCCAACTATCTGCATTTTCTACTTCTGAAAGGACATCTGCATATTTCTCTCGAAGCTCTGCACGCTTTGCTTCTTGAGCTTCCTGAGCCTTTCTCTCTTCATTAGCTGCCTGGTCATTGAGTCTGTGTGCTTTCATATCGAACGCATCTGGATTATTCATCTCTTCAGGAGACAACACAAAAGGCAACTTATCTGCTTTTACATATTTCTTCATATCTATTTACCTCCGGTACTATGCTTTCTTTATAACCCATTTAAGGTACTGTTCTGTCTCCCTATTACATAGTGGACAAACACCTGTAACATGTTCAATAGCTTCGCTAGACTCAAGCACAGCAGAGATGAAGATGCCTTGACACTTTCCACATTCTGCAATGTAATGTCCCTCAATGTTATTGTTGAGGGCGATGTCTACATCGTCTTCATCTACTTCATCTAATGCATCTTGAATATCTTCTAAATTATCTGCAACTTCGTCTACAGCATCAGCTAATCCGTCAGCGGTATCAACTTCTGATGCAGCACGAATGTAATCATTTCGCTTTGAATGAATAACTCGCATTGTATATCCTCCTCAATAGTTACATAATTCTAACTATATTAAAGGTAAAGATTAGTAAGATGTGATAGCTAACTGATCAGCAAATTGAAGTAGATGCACTAACGGGCAGTTTTCGTTAGCTGACTGTAACTCGTTGAGCTCGCTATCACAAGCATACCAGCGGCCCATATGCCATCTTATTGCAAGAGCTTCATCTGTAGTTACTTTGTTAGAGAATCGAGTCAACAGGAACATTGATGTTGTGCCATGTCCAAGAGGCACTCCTTGCGGATTTCTTCTGTAAGCTGTAACCTGTTCCCATTTACCTTCATCATTCTTCACATTTCGCTGATAAGCTTCATACATGTTAATCTTGCACCAGTCGTGGCACAATGCTGCTAACACAGCTGATGTAATGTCAACAGAAGCAAACTTAGGTAACTTGCATAATTCAATTATCTCTGCTACTACCTTAAGAGTGTGATGAACTAATCCACCTGCATATGCTTCATGGAACTGTGTAGACGCAGGAGCGCTATAGAAATCAGTTGTGCGTAACCACTGGACAATGTTTATACCCTGATCCACTGCTCCTTTCTTCTCGAATACATTGAGCATCAATGTTTCATACTCGTCCATTAAATTCAACCCAGTATCAACTGAGTTATATGTCGCGAAATCAATTCGCTGAAAATTATGTAAATCTGCAATCATGTTTAATTGTCTCCTTTCACTGCAAAACATACAATTAATGATATGATAATAATAGCTATTAAGTGTTTCATATATGCCTCCCTATTTACACACGCAGATGTTAATACTGCACTTCTTTAAAATAGGATTGTAATAAACGCAACAAGATGTTCGTTTAGCATCTTTGCAATCAGGTTCTCTGCTATATGTCTGCTGTACCTTGCTGCACCTCTCGTTGAATATGTTGTATTCTTTCTTTCTAAATACCATAATCTGTCCCTAACCTCCTGTATAATTATAACGATTTCGTATAAGTGTATACTGCCTGGCCGCAGTCATAAACAGGTAACCAACCTGATGCCAACATCAATGCTTCATTTGATGTTCCTTTACCATAGTTGGTCTTGAATAACTGATCAAATCCACGCTGTCGAAGTAAGTTATCTGTAATCTTATCAGAATTCTTTGACCATACCTTCTGCGGAGGTGTAACTCTAGCTAAAGTCATTCCAAGACGCTTATACACATCCCCTGAGAATTTAGATAAATCACAATAAGAAATGATATCATCAATACACATGTAATCAGTTGCAAACTTAAATAACTTCTCAGCTCCGCCTACAACAATACAACCTGACTTAGTGCACAATCTAAGAAGCTCTGCAGTATGCGACTTATCATATCGAGGTCTACCGAATGTCATTACTTGCAAAATCTCATCATCTTTAACTATACCTAACTCTACAATCTCTTCAGAGTAAATTGGCTGAGTAGAATTAGCTGACAGGAATTCTTGTGCAGCCTGATGTTTCAATTTATAAACTACACAGTCGTCTGCATTTATAGTGATTGAAGGTTCCTTAATCAATTGTATGACATCATTCCAATCGTCCCAATCAAACACATGTATGCAATGGTAGCCTGCTTCGGTTGCAATTTCAGATTTCTTTTTATGATAATCTTCATCGAGGCCTGAAGGTGCCCAATGGTTACCGACTGCATTATGTGTATAAGTAGGGTCAATTTCAATTAGGATTTTCTGGTCAGGAATGACTATGTCATATAACTTACCTCCTAACGGAAACTCGAAGTCACATTCAATGCCGTTGTCTGCTAACAGAGCTGCAAACTGCTTATTAACTAATGATATTCTATGTTTGTTTGCAGTCGAAAGCATAACTCCGTAATCTACTCCATAGCGATCTATCATCACTTGTTTAATCTTCGCTTGTATTTCAGGCGACTTGCTTGGATTATCTACGCCGTAGCGTGCCATTGATGTGTCCTTTGCTTTCTGTTGCATCTCAGGTGTCCAGAATTGACCTCCATGTGAATCTAGACGAGTCTGAACTACTTTTGCTTTTATGTCTTCATTCTGCATTATATGTGCAACACCATATTTCAGAAAGTTTGTGTTATTGATTTTCTTCTGCACATCTTCGCTTTGAAATACAGTTGGCACTCCATATCGAGCTAAACATGTATTTTCAACTTGTTTGCGAAGTATGTCACTTTGTAGAGTTGTAGGAGCTCCATAGCGCTGAATCATAGTCGCTTGTGATTTCTTAACTATTTCGGGATTACCTAACGCCCAATCTGTACCTAAGTGCTCTCGCATTGTAGCGTTTGCTTTGGCCCTAATTTCTTCTGATTGGAGCGGGCTTTCTACTCCGTATTTGGCTAACATTGCTTTCCTGTGATTAGCTTGAACTTGTTTATTCTGCATAGGATGCTCTACGCCATATTTAGCTATATTCTTTCGCTTAGTAGCTTCCTTTCGACACTCTTTGGAACAGGGCTCTAAAGCTCTAGTAGTATTCCATATCATATCTTGTCCACATATAGGGCATTGTCTAATATGGTCTTTAGGGCATATCCTTGTGGAAGGCTTTTCAGGAATAAATAGCTCACCACATATCTTGCACGGCTTTAGTTTTGTCGGTTTGCCTGTTGGCATTATAGGTTCCTCACTTAAAATTATTATTCATATTGATATATGAATGTATAATATTATATGATATTTTAATCTTTTATACAACTATCAAAATTAAGAAAGGAGAACAGATAATATGTTTTCGCCATTAGAAATGGGTACAAACCATATGTTGGGTCAGGACACTTATGTGCCTATTATGCAGAATAAGCGAAATTGTTCCTTCATACCGGTGACGGTGTGTCGAATAATCGCATAGAATTGCTGGGAAGTCCCTAAAGCTCATCGAACTACAACGGAATGATGAAATACGCATAATCGTGAATGTAGCGAAAGCAGAAAGAATCGATGAGATATCCTAAGGTGAAATAAAAGCTAAGGTATGGCGAAGCCTTAGTCCTAAGGGTGTTTGCAATGGGCAATCAGCAGCCGAGCCTCGAACAGAGGAAGGTTCAACGACTAAGTAGCTCAGAAAGTCGTCTGAGACAGCAATGCGACATCTTACACAAGGTATTGTATAAGATGATGATATAGTCTGGAGCATGCTCAAAAAGTATGCGTCATAGAGAGGAAACTTACGCAAACCTCCATGAACATGGCAAAAACCGAATTTCGAAATCCGTATATACAACATGGATGGAACAAACCCAACACAGAACGCAGACTTACTTACACTGTCAACAGCAGATGTAGGTGAAATCAATGAGGATGAGGATGTTATCACAGTACATTATGGAAATGGTATCATCAAATTCCCTGCTAAGGTTAGCTTCAGTGATGTCGATTGGACACTTAATTGCTTCTGCGAGCCTAACGTCCTTGAGGAGCTTAGAGCTTGGAGAAAGCAGGTGTATGATCCTAAGACAGAGAAGATGGGCTTGCCTAGTGAGTATATGAGGGTAGTATACTTCATCAAGTTCGATGGCCAGGGAAATGTAAGAGATGTTATCAAATGTCCAGGTGTATGGATCAGAGGCTTGTCAAACGGAGGCATGAACCAGGAAGGCGGCCTTGTTCAGGTAAAGACAACTTTTGTTATTTCAAAAGCAATTTACATGGATTCATCTGAATTTTAGTAGAATTGAAGGTCAAGACTTTGTGTTTTGGCCTTTTTCTATGGCATAATATGTAAAAATCGTTATATGCAAGATAGATATGGTATTTCTAATCCAATGGAATCTCTTGAATTCAGAGACAAGATATCCGCTCGGCTTAAATCTGATGAAGTTAGGAGCAAATATGTAGCTACTTCATTCGAGCATTACGGCGTAGAGTATCCTGCACAGTCTGAGGAAGTTAAAGAGAAGATAAGACGCACTGCATTGAAGAACCGAAGCTAACCTCGAAATTCCTTCAGATTCGAGTGAGATCAAATTGAATAAGTAAATTATAATCAAAAGAAGTTAACTTTCGTCTCGCCTAAGATGCAAAGAGAGAAACATAGAAAAAGAGAGCTATTCTATTAGCTCTCTTATTTGTTGGATCAATTTAGCTTTCGTACAGTACTTTACCTGTTGTTATGTTTGCGAGTGAGTAGATGTAATCGTCTCCATCGCCCCACCAGAACGATTCTGCGTGAGCTTTGATTGCATCTACATCAGGAAATTCATCTAACATATCTTCAAAATCATACTGGGTGTACATATCGTCGATTGCATCGAAGTTAGGTTCCTCATGTAAATCCATTGCGAAGTATGCTAAATAATCTCCGTGACATTCAAATGTGAGCGTGTATGGTTTACCTGATGAATATCGTTCATATCCTAACGCTACTAGCTCGTACTCATTTAGTGTAGTGTCAATATTATGTGCTTTGAGCATATCTAGCATATCAGATTCATTCCAACCTAACTCGAACCTGTCTTTTACTATTTGTCTCTTCATCTATACTACCTCTCCTTTGTTATATTTGAATCAGCTTATTGCTGCTTATGTTCTTTCTGATGTTGTTTTCGTTCTTTTCGATACTTCTTTGAATACTTTTCTAATATTTCGCATAAAGCGATTTCATTGATCTGAGTATGTCCTATAGGATCAGATACAATCCAATCATCTCCTAGTAAGTACTGTATTGCGAACTGGACAAATTCTCTGTCAGAAATACCTACTCCGTACATGTTGTCCTTGTCAGGACGATTTGCATATTTTTCATCTAAATATTCAGTTAGTTTCATATTAGTTGTCTCCTTAACTATCCCTTAAATAGTGATTTATCCGAATTTACCACGACATATCTAGCACAACTCATAAATATAGCATTAAATCAAGATTTTACTTGCACATCAACAGGTATAGTGGTTTTGGGTGGATATGATGATGTTTGTGCTAGACTAAAAATCAATGGATTAGAAGTGTTTAAAGCGTCATTTCCTACTATTACAGTAGATGGAACTAATTTTGAAAATACAAAATACTCATTTAGAGTAAAGAAGAATGATGTTGTATATATCGAATATACAGACGCTACTAGATTTAATGAACACTTTTTAAACCCAATTAGCTAAACAATATTTAGTTGACAACAGTAGGAGTTTGGTTAAACGGCGATTTAACTTGTAAAAGCAATATATTTCCAAGAAACCCACACACCATTTCGCTTGTATCTATATGCAATATCATAGCCATTCATATGATAAGCAATTTGCCATCCATAAAGTTTTGAATCGTCGTAGTAGCAAGTATGGTATAGCACCCACTCATTCATTAAGGATGGTTGCCCTGTCACATTCTGTCCTTTTCTAAACCCTTGGGGTGCATCATCGGCAGAATTTGTTGGTAAATTTTGAACATACTCTGAATTTAGGGGTACGCCATAAATATCCGATAAATCGCTATTTATCTGCGACATAGCCTCAACATTATCCTCAACCTTTTTATTTACTTCATCAATAGCCCCCTGAACATTAACAGAAGTAAGTCCAGAAGTAGTATTGCTATAAATTGTATCACTTGCTAATTTACTTCCTCTATCTGCTACACAAGAGAAGTTTTCTTCCTCTGATGTGGCATTTGGATTAGAATTGTATATATTTACGCTCATTTGTTTTCCTCCTAATATTTATTATTATAATTATCTGTTAATTAGTGATTTAATTCGCATCATACAAAAATTTTAAAATAATTGAACCATTATTAGGAGCTTGTGTGTATCTAACTTGGATAATATCATTAAAACTATCAACACTCACTGATACTACGGCACCTACGCCTGAATGGTCAACTAACATACAACCATAAATTTTGTTTATTGAACTGATTACACTTGGAATAGTTAAATTTTGGTAATAATATCCAGCAGTTTGCGATGTTGATGTGATTGAATAAGTTTCTGTTTTTGTTGATAGTTCTAATTTTATCCGAGTGATTTCTTCTGTAACCGCCTTATTGCTAATAGCATTTTCAGAAGTAGTAGAAAGTTGTGTATCAATAGGAACTTTGTCTCCTATTGGTACTAATTGCTGATTTTGTACTATTTGTAAACTCATTTGATTTCCTCCTAATTTGGTATAATACTTTTCCAACCTTCCCACTCGATATTGTTATATACATTTATCCAAATCCTACCAGGTGTTGGATAAATTTCTGTAATCCGAACTATAAAATGTGCGCTACCTAATACCAATAATTCTCTAATTCCGTAAAAATAGCCACTCGTAATTGGCGAATTGGTTAATGTCGTAGCATCGCTTGTTCTAATCGCTTTAGGCGTTGTATCTTTTGGAAAACCCGAACTTACTAGCAATAAATTTGTAATGATTTCGTTACAATTATTAAAACTAGATAAATCTCCAACAACTTCATCAATAGCTCCCTGAACATTAGTTGCACTTAATCCACTTGTGGTATTGTCATATCCTATATTCTCGGCTAAATTAAGTTCTTCTGTGTAATCATCTGTGATAACACATACTGTTCCATCTCCTAATAAGCCCTGACTTAACATAGTATTTATTTGTGTTTGTGTTCCGACTACATATGGAGTAGAAGTAGCATAATCATCTGTGAAAATACATACACTTCCATCTGGTATCATTCCTTGCCTAGCCCAACTAATACATTGATTTCTTGTGCCTATGATGTGTGTATCTCCACCAGAACTTGCAAACAATACCCATTTCGTTCCATTGAAATAAATGAATATTGGTGCTTTCACTTCTTTGCCACTTTCTTCAAAACGATTATCCGTTGTGAAATCATCTGTGACTTTGTACATATCATATGTTTCAGGATTGTTAGGCAGATTTGCAAAAACAATATTGCCTTGTGGTTTTAATGTCAAACTTGATAAGGTATCTAAAGCACCTTTAACAACTTTATTCTGAACGGGATTTTCAGATGTTGTGCTAAGGGCTGAGTCTACAACGACCCCTCCTGCATATACCTGCCCGTTTTTGATTATCTTTCCCATAATGGCACCTCACTAATTAGTGTAAATTCCAATAGTATCATTCTCATCATATATTAATTCATACTTGTTTCTGCCTGGAATAGTAAGGACATTCACTTGGATAAAATTAATTCTTCCATTGTAGTCCAAACTTTCGTAAACATCTGTAACATCAACTTCAGTACCTACAAGCTCAGGTGCGTCTGGGCAATATGTAATGTAAACACGAGCACCTTCCTCTATAGAATCTGCTTCCGCTGGATACTTTTCGTCTAATTCTAAATCGTCAATAAGTCGACGGAGGCTGCCGTAATGAGGTAATGAAGCTTCTTCATGTGCAATCTGTTCAATATGGTAATTGTCCTGAATGTAGCTAGAAGCATCGGCAAATTGTCGATTTGCATCTTTCAGATTAAAGCAAGAAAACATTGCTACCTTATCACCTGTATCGTTTGCTACTAACCAATATAGCCCGTGTGTGTCGAAATCAACTCGATTTAATATACGATTATTACCACAAGTTATCTTCATATTATCTCCCTTCTTCTTCAACTTCTTCAACATAGCTGTTGAATTCTTCTGAAGTAAGTGCGTGCTCTGGCTGATTGTTCCAATCAGTCACCCATGTCTCTGCTCTATTTACACAATCTTCTGCAGTATGTGCTTTGTTACATCTGTACATGTATTTAGCTAACTTGAGAATATCTGCTTTACGGCTTCGACATTCACATAATCGAAGGAAGCAAGATTCATCATCTAACATTAATTGATGTGTCCATAATTTGTCGTTGACCCAATCAGATGAGTAAGAAGACGCAGTCACTTTGCAGCTAGCAGCAATTGACATATCTTCAGATTTCAGCTCATATTGTCTATCTTTCAGTTGGTCAAGTAATCCTCTGTTTCGTATCTCTTTGAATGCTTGATTTCCTATACCATACTCGCCATCTGTTGCAAGTCCGTTATGTCTGATTACATACAGTCTATCTATCATGTCGTCGACCTCTTCAACTGAAGTTGAGTTGAGGGCAATAGTAATATCAGGCACAAGCTCAGATACTACTGCATCGACAGCAGCATCGTCTACTACAGCTTCAATAGGCTCCGGGAATTTGATCCACTCCTCATTGAACAGTGAATATATTCCGTTTGACATAACTGTCGAATGCACATCTTCTACATATACTTCGACTTCTATTCCACGGATCTTTACATTGTATTCATCATTGAATAACTTTTTCTCTGCCCACATAAAGGCTTCTACAATAGTTGGATCTGCATCTAGACGACTGTAGTTAACAATGCAGTGCAAATCCAAGTCAGAATGCTCATTATAGTTATATGAAGCATTGCTGCCTACTATCTGTGCATCTATAATAGTTAATGGAATATCAACCTGCTCTGCAAAGGCATCTACTACCTCATTAAGTTTAATCTTCACATCTTCTCTTAGTTGATTATCCTCAGTCCATATCTTAGGATTAAGTGCGTCGTGAAGAGTTGTGCTTCCTGCTACATATTTCATCTTAGTTCCTCCGAAAATAAAGATGCGTTGCGGTCTACGAACGCTTCTACTACTCCTAGTCGAGTGTATATGATATACTTAGGATGCTTAGTATACAGATGAGATGGATCATGCATCCACTGTATAACTGCGTTATTATCTGCATCGGGTAATCCAAGTTCCTCACATATTGCTTCTGCGATTTCAGCTGCATCTTTGTGCGAATACGCTAAGACGACAAAACTTGTTACCGGAATAAGTGACTTCATTCCGTCATAGTAGTCAACTGAAAACGGCTGTGGTGTCATAAACTTATGTGACTTAGAATATTCTCCAGGATGAGATAAGATATATTCATCGCTTTCACATCGAATCTGTCGTTTCATCTATTTAATATCCTCCTACTTGAATACGAATTCATATGTTGTATATTTATGACATAAGGTGCGTGTACCTTCAAAATATTCATAATTATTGCCATTGCTTTCAACCCAGCAATGATTGTCAAATCCTGAATCAGGGAGCTTTCTAGCTGCAGGACTCGAAGGGTCGTATGCTAATCCTATGCAACAAACATAAGGCACATTAAATACATCAAAGACTTTTGACATGTAGCCAGCTACAACAGGACATGACCCTCTTGTGCCGTGCTTGCTTATCCATATATCTAAACACTTGCGTGCACATTTCTGTGGATCTGAAAAATCAGCCTCTGAAAATGAATCCATTACTTCTTCAGCAGTCAACTCGTTGAATGCTTCTACTACTCTATCTAGAAGTCTATCAGTTGTATCTGTTGCTTTAATATACATTCTCTTCATGATGTCTCCTAGTAAAATGTAAGCTCAACAGACTGATGATATGCTTCCTCAGCATACTGAGTAAGCATCTGCTCGTCGTCGCTATCTAAATCCAGCGAGTTTATCCAGTCGATAAGTTCACTTACAGTAGCTCCGTTGTCTATCATTTTATCTATATGGCGCCTATGTTGAGTACATCCTGCCCAACTAGCTTGTATGACTCTCTTCATTATAGTCTCCTCATTTTAAAGTTAAAGGCTAGCCAATATCGGACTAGCCTTACTTAGTCTTTGTTATTTAGATATCTTAAGGCTCCTCAGAAGGCTCTGTCATTGGAACCCATTCAATTGCATCTGCAGCGTTGTGACGCTCATTGTTCATGTCGTAGTACATGCCTGACATATCTGTAAGAACAATGATCTGTCCATTAACTATTGGCAGCTGGTCTAAATACTGTGACTCTGTCTTTATGAATTTTACTTGCATGATTGAATATCTCCCTTCATGTAATTTCCGAATTACTACAATTACATAGAAGGTTATTCAACTAGTTGAGTATCTTAATATGTGCAATCATCCTATTGAGCATATCGACAGCCTCCTGTCCGCTTTGAACAAGCAACTCTACATTGTCTGTCAATCCTAATACTTTGTTGTCAGGAAATTCAGCTTGAAGAGCGTCTCTTACTTGCACAATCTCATCACCTGTCATGTCGTCACTGTACTTAAATAAGATAACATCATCTTTATTTACAGTAAATGCCTTCATATCACTCGTTGTTATCTTGTCTATAGTATAAGGCTCAACATATCCTTTTACTTCTTTCTGAGTAAATTCCCGCGTCTCTGTATCTAAAGACAGATAAGTTGTTGTAGACTCCAATCTATTGTCGATTATCTCATTGTCGTTTGATTCAAATACAATATGATTTTTCATCTTACTACCTTACTCCTGAGCATTCATTACATTGTCAATTACTTCTTCGAGTGAATCAATAGCAGTATCCATGCATTCGATAGCAGCTTCGCTGATCTGTGCTCTTTCTCCATCCTGCATATTCTCTGGAATGTTGTCAAAATAGTCCTGCTCTTCATCTCTGCAATCTTCGATGATTGCTCTAGCTTCGTCTAACATCTTTTCTGCCTTACTAAGCTGCTTTCTTCTTGTATTATTCATGTTACAATCCTCCCTTAATAGTAGATATATGTTTAATAACGATTCTATCTTGTTATCTTCCTTCCGGCTTTCGACTTCAAGTCAACTATTTCTGTAGGCATATTTCTTCGTACAACTAGCTGAACATGTTTTCTTAGTTTCGTTTGCAGAACATTTACTCTTAAACATCTTACCACATACTATACATTTCTTTTCAATTGGCTTGTTGCAGTCTAGCTGGCGAGCAGACTTCGGGACAAATACATCTCCACATATTCTGCATTTCTTTGATTTATACATGTAAACATACCTCCGTATTATGTACTAATTTAACGATGTTGAGTTATCTGTTAATTTATACTCCTCTACGCGATTCTGTCGACGCTTCGCAATAACTTCCTTATTCTGTGTTGGCCATTCCACTCCGTATTTCTTCAGATTAGTTTGCTTGGCTTTCTCCTTATATTCTTCAGTCTGTGTGTAATGTTCCACTCCATACTTCTGTAAATTAGTTTGTTTTGCTTTGTCCATAGATGATTTCAGCTTCGCAGAATTGTCTACACCATATTTCTCTAACATTACTTGTTTATAAGCTGCAAGCGACGCCTCTCTGTCTGTATTCATCATTGCAAGCTTATACCTACATTCAGGCGAGCAAGTTTGCACATGCTTATCTTTTTTAACATCAATTTCAAATTGCTTGCCACATACTTTGCAGGTCTGATAATGAACTCGATCACAATACAATGTCCTAGCTGAATTGGGGTGAAATTCCTCACCACACCATTTGCATTTACGCACATTAGACGCTGCACTTGCCTGTCGTTTACTCCTAATCAGCTGCGATTGACATTCTGAGCTGCATGTTGTGCGACTATATCCTCCAGAGCATATTCCTTCAAATTCTTTACCACACCATTCACATTTAAGTTTAATCGGCAGTCCGCATTGTTTCTGTCGAGTTGATTTCGGCATATAGGTCCTGCCACATTTGATACAAATTCGTTCTTTCATCTGATAATATCCTCCACAAGTAGATTATAATATACCTGACGATAAAAATCAAGAGATATTTATAAGTACTCTGGTGTCTACAAAAAAAATGCAAATAAAAAGAGCCCAACTGATTTGCAGCTGAGCTCTTTGAGTTTGAGATTTACGCGAAATTAAGTTGGAATTGAGATTAGGTTTAGGCCCTTATTAGAAAGTACCTAAGATCTTGCCTGATACGACTGTTGATGGTACTGTTACCTTAGCAGCTACCATTGATGCATATCCCTGCTGTACCGAAGCATTGGCAAGACCGATTGCATCTGTCGATGTAATTGGCATATATTCTCCGAAGAGAGCTGAGTTACGTCTAATGTCGTTAGACTTGCAGCACATTGTCCAAGCATTTGGATCGTAGTTAGGATCTACAAAGATCTCGAACTGATCAAGTTTTCCTAACTTGTAAGGTCCTACTGTCTCCTCAGGTGTCTCACCAGCGAAGCCGTTCATCATCTCAATGTAAGCTGCTGTGTTTGTACCTACAAGAAGTCTATTTGGACGAGCAAGTCTTGTCTCCTGGTATACTGCAGATGCTGCCTGGTTAAGCTTCAACTTGAACATGTTGAGGTAATCAGAAGGAACTACAGCACCTGAAAGTACTGGAGATGCATCCCAGTTGAACTGAGGCTTATACTGTGCAGCTTCATATAACTTCTGGAAAGCCCATGTATTGATTTCAGCTGTAAGCTCTGAAATAGCAGCTTCCTTAGCAACATCTCCGATATTGCTGCCGTATTCCTGCTGTGCTGCAAATGCAGAATATACTGACCAGTAGCAAGCAAGTTCCTTTGCTTCTGCAACTAAGTTGAACTCATCAAGTTCAAGACGGCCTGTAGCCATCTTTGCACCATAATTGCCCTGAGCATCTGGACCTACTGTCTCATTGTCGTACTGGTAAGATGCTACGATATCACCTGTAACACCTGTGATTGTACCTAAAGCGTAGTTAACTGTACCAGCAGCTGCGCCTGAAGCGTCAACCAAGTTACCAGCTCCATCATCAACTAACTTTGTAGCTACACCAGCAGCGTCTGTTGCTGTTACTGTAATTGAACCAGGCATAGCTGGAACAAATGCTAATGTGCTAGCTACGACCTTCTCATTCTTGATAACTCTGCCTGTATAGTTAGCATCCATACCCTGGCGGTTAACGAATGGACTAGAAAGGATTGTGCCGTTAGCTGTCTCACCCTTTGTTGTATCAGCAACGAACTTGAAATAAGGTACGAGCTGCTGACGAGATCTCATTGCGATTGAACCATATACTTCTGTTACAAGTAACTTCTGTACAAACAATGGTAACAACTCAAGGAAATCTGGGCGTGCCATGATGTTTGATGTGTTTGTAGCAGCTGTAATTGCTGTCTGTCTGCGGCAATTTGCCTGTAACTGCTTAGCAAACTGCTTCTGAGCTGGAGTCAACTTATCCATGTACTTAGAAGCTGTTACAGGACGCATATTGCGTGCCTTTGCAGAAGCAGTGATTGATGTGCCTGCGTTGATTGTGCGTCTTGCTGGAGCAGCAGGTCTTCTAGTAGTCTTTGTAATCATTTCTTCTACTCTCCTATATTCATTTATTTTTTTACATTGAAACAATATCGGTAGCGTCGTCATCGTAGTCAGATGGCCATTCGCTATCATCGAATAAGTCATCATCTTCTAGTATAGCTGGATTAGCAGGAATACTTCCTGATGATGTACTAGCGCTTATCAACTGTTGTAACTCGTCTACAGTAGTAGCAGCTGTTACTGATAAGCCTGAAAGATGTACGCCAAGTGCGTTTGCATACATATTAGCATAAGCGTCTTGGTATGCTAACACCAACTGTTCAGCTGATTCTGCTCGCTGCTCAGAAGCTTTGATTTCTCTTTTAGCTTCGTCTGCTCGCTGTTCTGCAGCTTTAACTCTATTCTCTAGGTCTAACACTGCTTCATCCAGGTTTGATGCCTTCTTTTCAAGCGACTGGTTCGATACGACGGTTTCGTCCAAACGATGCTGTAAAGAAGTAATAGCAGAATCTTTCTGAGAAATAGTTTCACTATTGGCTTCTATCTTCTTATGATATTTAAGGTTAGTCGATTTAACTCGATCTAACTCGGATTTAACTTCGTCTAATTCAGTTGCAGCTGTAACTGCTTCTTTCTTAGATGCAGATAACTTTCTACGGAGCTCTTTATTAGCTACAATTGTGTCTCTAAGTTTAGCTTCGTTCTTATTTAACTGTGCAGTTGCTATTCTGTTATAAGAAGCTAACTTACGGCTGCATCTTATTTCAATCTTATCGCAATTTGCATTAGCTTCAATAAGTGCATTAGTTAATTCACGAATCTGCTCGACTGCATCTAAATACAGCTGAGTCATTCCCTCTAACTTAGCTTCTAAGATATTGTCTGTGTCGTCTTCCTGAGCAGTTAACTCATCAATACGAGATTCGACAGTAGCATATTCATCTGTACCTGGATTGAACTGAGTCTTAATGAATTCCAATGCAGTGCAGCTTGTAATTGAACTTAAGTTCTTCTTAATAGCAGCACATGCTTTCTTGTACTTAACCTGCTTGTTAAGATCTTCTGAAGCTGCTATCTGCTTAAATTCAGGAATGCAATCGTCATATGCTGGAAATGCAACTAAGTCGAAGCCTCTGAAAACGAATGTCTCAGGGTCAACATATCCGTCACTTCCTACATCACCGGCACCTCTTATTGAAATACCGAACTTAACTCCTGCGTCAATGAATGCTTTAACAACGCGTCCTACTGGAGTATCTATTAAATTGAACTTACCGAATACCTCTCCGTTATCATCAATAGTACACTCCGTCATTACAATACAAGCATCTTTGAATTCCTGGCAACCTGGATCCTCTGGGTGTCCTAAAAATCCGATGTAATGCCCATTCTTCAATGCTCGTTTATATTCTTCTGATTCAAATAATGTCTTGAATAATTCAATAGGTAGCATCATTTCGTTGTTATTAAATGTAGTGCCGTCACAACATTTTCCTTCAAATGTACCTATGATAGCTGAATTACCTTCCATGTAAGGCTTATCTCCTTTCTTAGCTCTTCTTTATAGCGTCACTAGTTAATCTAACTAGCCCGCCTACATAGAGCGTCTTAACTAACTCTTTTATTATGCCGCCTTCTATAGGCTCATCATCGTCGAATTCGAGGTCGCCTGATTCTTCTAATTCTGCATACCCCTCATCGTTAGCTTCTGCTACAGACTCTAGACCTGCGTCACTTACTTCTACATCAGTGGCCTGGTTTGTCTTAATATTGTAAGTGTTGCTTCCTATCGAAATGTCGATAGAATTTTCATTCTCTACAAACGATATTTCTTTATCAGCTAATTCTTCTAAACTATTTAATAGTCCAAGAACAGCCGAAGGTGTAAATACTAATTCGTCCATATTTATGCCTCCTTCATGTTCAATATAGAAGGTTCTAATGTATGCGTAGACTTGTAATGTATGTCGACCATGAAGGTTGTGTTGTTACGTAGATGTTATTGAGCCCTTCCAGTGCACTTACATCTAGTGTAGAAGTAGCCCACCTATCGTGTGCAAGTGAAGTTGATGCAATAGCACCTGCAGCAGGACTCGAGGCACTAGTAGGGTCTTTTGTATTATTTATGTAAATACCGCAACCAGATGTATTAACTCGATATGACATCTCAAGCAAATTCAATCCGCTCAGATTTATGCGAAAGCAGACGAAGAAGCCATCCCCTACTTGAACGACATCGTGCTTGTCATATGTTAGTTCGCGTACATAGTTAACTTTACTAGATATTATTGTAGAATACCATGCTGCAGTTCGAACGCCATCAATTACTAAATCAATTTCGGGAATAACAAACGACTGCCAGTCCGGATTTTTTTTTGAGTAGCGGACGCCATCTATATCATATCCTGTCCCGTCTTGTGATACATATATACCATCATCTGTAGTTGGAATATCTGCAGAATCGTTTCCCATTTTGAATTTTAACATATTTACCTCCTTATTCAAATAACATGTTAGTTATGTAAATCGGCTGGCCGGAGCTACCTGAAGTTCTAAGATATATTGAATGCGTACCTGTAAATTCTGAGATGTCAAATGTATACGCAGTATACGCACTCTCGCTATTATATGTCTCTATTTTACTAGCTCCTGCTCCAGGATTAGCGTTGTAGCCGCTAGGTATAAAATTATCATTAATGCATACAGCACATGCAGTACCATATCCACGAAAAGTTAGCTTGAAGGCAGACAAAGCTGACATATCTAGCTGGAAGCCTAGCCAAGAGTAATTAGTGCCACCTTTTCCATACATCTTCAAAGCAACTTGCCCTGCATATGCTACACCTTCATCGATATTACATCTCGAATTGTACTCGAGAGAAGAAAAAGAAGCTGATTTATACCCTCCCCGAACTAAGTCGACTGTTGGATTTGGAATTGTTTTCCAATCAGCTGCACCAACAGATCTGCGTACATGCGAGATGTCATATCCGAGTTTATTGTCTGATATAATAATTCCATCATCTGATATAGGAACTTGAGTGCCTGTTTTAAACTTAATCATGTGTTACTCCTTTCTAATACTCCTCATAAAGGTCATAGTCTTCATAAGGAATTTCATATGTCTCTTTATATCTCTGCAACATCTTTCTTATAGGCTCTGCGTTATAGTGATTGAATTCTATTCTGTAATCCTTTGGATGTTTTGGATCTGAAGGTAACGGATTGATGACAAGTGTATAGCTGTCATTATACTGACCAGGCATCTGTACATCAATGCGTCGAATGAGTGGACGAACCCATCCTGGTAATGTATTGTAGAATTTCTCTTCAATAGGAAGCATATAATGTGTATCGTGATAATATTTAGCATCAGGGCCTACTAATTGTGAAGTTTCATATGCTTCCTTTGCTTTAGCTTCTTCTTGCATAATTGCATACAGTCTGTCATATACACGAGTCTTAGTAGTAGTCTGTATTATCTTGTCAATGTCTTCTTCAGGAGTAGTAGGCTTGAACACATAATTCCATCTTACAACATACATGCCAACTTTATCTGACCATGTTTCTGGGATATTGAACACACATCTAAGCTTTATTGTATGTCCGTCATGACCTAGCTTGAAACTGCCTATATCACATCTGTCCTTAGGTAGTTTATACTTATTTACGCACAGTCGCATAAATTCGCTATGAACGCAGTCTTCTATGTATTCTCCTGTTTCAAATGAGTTAAGTATAGGTTCAATATCAGATAATTGGACCTGACGGAAAGGTACTGTATAATAATAGAATACTCTTTCTTTTCGAGAGTCCCACGAGTCGAATATAGTGTCACCGATTACACAGACTATATGATTAACATGTACCTTTCCTGTTTCGACTAAGTAAGCATGTTTAGTGTCTTTAGCTGCTACATTGTCTACAAATTCAGCTAAGGTCATTGAGTCATCAATGTAAACCGGTCCTTCTCCTCCATGTTTATGAATAACTGTTTTGTATACTGGAGTTATGTTCCACTTTTCATATCCAAGCTTCTTCATTGTGTCGATTAATTCGCGTGCAATTGCATTGTAATCTATGCCAAAGGCAGCAGAAAGTGCCCTCTTAACACAATCTCCAGTTCGACGACCGGATGTATTAGCATTGTATCGCACGAATTCTGCACTTTCAATTATACTCATAATCAATTAAAGCCTCCATAATTTATTATAGTAGTATATAAGGGCCAATAAAAAGAAAGCCCATAACTGAGCTTTCTCTTAGATAATATTCTGTTGATTGAATTACTATTTACGCAAGAATCCACGCACTACACCGAAGCCAGAGCGAACATAATTAACAGCAATGAACTCATCATTCTGTGGACCTACTACCTGGATGTTGCCTGTATAAGGAAATCCTGCTCTGTTAAGGTCAGGAGCGTTATACATGATAACATTCTCAACAAATTTGATTTCAGTGTCAACTGCAGCTTCGCTTACATCTGCATGTGCTCGTTCGTCACATGTAGCAGCTTCTGCTGTCTCTTCTTGCTGAATAATGCCTTCTTTAGCAGCGTCTTCCTGAGCTTCTTTTGGTAATTCAGGGGCCTCTGTTGCAGCTTCCTCAGGGGCAGCTTCTGCAACTTCTGTTGGCTCTGTTGCCTTTTCTGCAACTTCTGCGATAGACTCTTCGGCTACCTCAGCAGATTCTTCTATAGCTTCTTCAACAACAGCTTCGTCAGTAATTACTTCTTCTTTAAGTATTTCTTTCTTACTCAATTTAGTCATCCTCCGTCTTAATTCTATACCACAACATTCTAAGTAAAACTCTAACACGAGATTCGATTGCTGGGTCGATATATTCGTCACATGTATAAGTAAGGTGCTTTTTATTTACAGATGCTCTATATAATGCGATTACTGCTTTTTTGACACGTATGTCTTCTACATAATCTAGGAAATACAATACATCGGCAATTTCAGGGTTCTCTAAGTAAAATGTAGCAGTGTATTTGCTTAAATCAGGTTTCTCGCCTGTGAGCGCCCATGAGATTAACTTTGATTCAAGGACGCGTTCAGGTATAGTCCTATTAAGATATCTACTTGCTTTGGCCAAATACTGGACAGCTAGATATCTATTGCCACACGCACGAGCTAACTCGTTAAATTGATCTAATTCTGATAGACTCATACTACTTCATCTCATTCTTCTTATTACATTTTCTTCCGAACCCGATAGCCTTCCACTTCGGCTGTGTAAGCTCCCTGCCACACTTTGCACATCTTCCATTATGAATAAGTACCATAGGAGATGTTACAGCTAGTATAGGTGACTCTGCTAATTTCATTATATACTCCGCACCTCTTACTATTTCTGTATCTAAATCAAACCTAGAATTGCGAGTAAGCCTGAACTTGCCTCTTTCAATCATGCCTAAGTAGAATTTAGTGCCTTCATGCATTGCATATACGAATATAACATCTTCTGGAAAATCATGTGAACGAGGGCGAAGGTATTTATATGTATGTGCATTACCTGAAGGTGCAATTAATGTCAATTCACCTTTGCCTCCGTGGATGATATTCCAAATGATTTTGTTGTCCTTAAGTATACATTCTTTATCATAATTGTGAATAACCATAAAGATTACCTCCTGTAATTACATAACGATTTTTGTTACATAAACTACAGGAGGTTTGGTAAAATAAGGAAAGAATTTATGAGTATACGCTTATCCTAATTGGACAAGCGCAGTGGCCAGCGATTGATGTATAATATCCATAACTTTTTCAGCATCTTCGTCTGGCAGATTTACTGAATATGCATCTACATTAGAGATGAAGTCAGCTAAGGCTTTCACTACATCTTCTTCATCTGTAGAGCCTAATTCGCCTTTGATTTCATCTTCAGCTTCTTGTTTAGATATTATCTTCATTATATCTACGACAGAATTGACTACTTCGCTTAGTATATCTGCTTTTTCAGGATTAGATTTAAGTAAGTCAAGCATCAAGAATGTAGCTGACTGAGTTAAGTCCCATCCTGACTTAGATAGCGTAGCAAATCCATCGCTTACAGCTTCTGATACTTCTTCCGCTGAAGCTTCATCTATATCATAATAGTCATCAGAGGCTGTTAGCTTGTATGAAGAGTCTCCTTCTGGGAGCTGTTCTACAAATTCATCAGACGCTGTTATCTCTTCTACAGCAGCTAATGCTCCTGCGATATTAGTAGATGCACCTATATTCATGAGATAGATTTCGTCTGACCCTTCGATTTTGCGAAGAGTTACATATGTTGAAGTTGTTACTTCCTCAGCCCCTTCGTTCTCTGCTTCATCTTCGTCTGCATCTTCACGAAGATCACGGAAGCCCTCAGCTAATAACTCATCAATGTTATCATCCAATAAGTCAATGCCTACAGAAGATGCGTATTCACTCATAGCTTCTTCAAATGCAGCTGGATCTGCTTCCTTTACAGTAAATTTAGTTTCCCAAAGCTTGACGCCTTCTTTTACTGCTTTTGGGTTAACATCTACATGATATTGAGTCAATCCGTTGGGCACTTCTTCATTGTCTACTTCAAGATGAATAGTGAAAATGACTTTGCCTTCGTCGCTGTATACATCGTAATCAGCTTCACTCATGTCTTCGTCATCTTCTCCCTCATATTCCTTAGCTGTAATCTCTTCCAGATGATTTGCTTTGAAGAACTTAGTTATCTGCGTCTGGAATGCATCTTTGTTGGTTTTATCTATAGTAAACGCCTTCTTGTTTATCTTATCAATGCCTCTCAGCTTAGATACATCTAGATCATCTGATTCTAGAGTAACATAGAAGACATTATCTGCTTTGTCAGTTTTTATAGGAGAGAAGTTAAGCTTGAATTCATATTCAACGCCTTCCTTATCTTCTGCATAAATGGTTTGGACTGCTTTAAGTTTACCATAATCATTCTGGTATTCTACAGCCCCGTCAAATATCCCTTTAAACATGTTCTTAAGTAAGTCTAAAACAGGCCCGCCTAATATAGGGTCATTACTAATGCTCATTGTATTCCTCCTTAGAATAATTAAAATGCCCTGAGCCGCATGCTAGATGCAACCCAGAGCAAATTATACTTACCTTATGGCTTAACCTAGCTATGTAGATTAGCGACGACGCATTGCACGTCCTGTTCTCTTTGAAGCCTTAACAGGAGCCTTCTTGCTAAGGATCTTTGTAGAAGCCTCAAGGATCTCCTCATCACCGTCAGGCTCAACTGTGAACTCTTCCTCACCTACTGTGAATACTACTGAGTCCTCAACGACCTCAACACCTACATCCTCGCCTGTAACCTCAGCTACAAGTTCAGCTACATCTTCAGCCTCGAATAAGAGATCTGTTGCCTCTGGCTCAACCTCAACAACTGCATCCTCGAGCTCCTCGTTAGCTCTGATCTTGCGTCTTGGCATTCTAGCGTTGCTAGCCTTAACTGATGCCTTCTTAGAATTTCTTGTTACCATCATGATAGCATACTCCTTTACTAATTTAATAATACTAGTTTATTTTTCTTACCTTCGAGTTCTTCTCTTATTTTCTCTAATTCTGTGTTAGCTTCCTGCAAGAGAAGCTCACCGTCTAGAGAAACATTAGAACCCTCTATCGTATATTTAGAGCGAGATCTACCAAGAGCTTTCTTCATGTTAGCTTCGCTCATACGAACTAAATAATCTATCCAAGTATTGTTCGTTATCTCCGATACATCCTTATAATCAGGTACATATCGAATAGTGACACATGTAGGTCGTGGATCTCTGTGAGTGCAATATACTATTTGGTTATGAACATCATATTCCCACTGGAAATCAGTAGAAAGGGTATTGCGCACTTGAGCCATGGCCATTTCGGTCATTATTGGATCAATATTGATAGATGATGTATTTCCTATAGCGCTATAAGTATTAACTGCAGCAGCTACTTGGAATACATTTCCACTGTCGATTGAACTCATTGTAAGTCCAATTCGTGGATATGCAGCTTGAACATTTAACACCTTAACAGTGTCTATTCCATTTGCAACTAGATCTATTCGAGTACTGAAAGGTACTGTCTTTTCTACAGGGCTCTTAATGTATCGCTTAAGTTCCCTAAATGCAATCAGGACTGCCTGTTCAATTTGCAAGTGTTCTACATTATCATTAGCAGGAAGTCCTAACATGAATGCAACTTGATTTACTATCTCGTCCATTGTCATATTAGGTCCCTCCTTTCTAATGTTAATTATTCTGTAGGACGAAGTGATTTATAACCATCTCCGTTTGGTTGCCATTCATAATTGTCTGGCTTTGCTTTAAATACAAGGTCCATAGCTTCTGGGATAGTCAAACTAGCATGAGTTGCTAATTCAGCTGGATCTGAGATACGCTTTGCCTTGCCGAATTCTACTTTTCCATCAACTACAACTGAATTATCTTCAATTGTAACAAATACACCAGGCTCATCATACGCTGGAAGTAATCCATAGTATACATCAAACGCAACATTGTTCGATGTAGGATGTAGCTCTGTGTGATTCTTAAGGATGATAGTGCCATAATTGTTAGATAATGTATACTTAACAGAATCATCTCCATATATCTTTACATTATCTAATGTCAAGTTAGAATAGTTCTGGATACCCATCTTCAATCCTGAAGAAATATGCATTGTACCATTCTTGATTATGACTGTAGAATCTTTAAGAAGTTGTAATGCATTTGTTTCAGTGCCCTGTGAACCTGCTCCAGGTACAGTCATTTCTAATTCATGCCCGTTAAGGTCTAGAACAAACTCACTGCCTTCGGCAACAGCTACTCCTGAATTACTTGCGTCTGATTTAAGACGAATAGTACCTCCCTGAGCAGCAGCAGCCTGAATGGCATCTCCTAATGAAGCAAATACTTGTCCGTTTACTGAGAAGGGCTCATCTAGTTTTTTGAAACTTCGATTGTAAAGCCCTGATCAGCAACAGCAGGTGCAACTTCTTCCATGTACATGATTGTCTTTTCGTCCTCTGTATCGAATTCGTACTCGCCGTCTTCGATAGCTCTCTTGAGGGCACAAACTAATCCTGGATGAGCAACGCTGTTCTTTAAGAACTGCTCTACTGTCATTCCTTCTCCAAAGCCCTCTACGTTTGTGTCGTAGTATGTACCTTCAAAAACAGGAAGGTCACAAGCTGCATTTGTTGGTGCGAAGATTGCACAAATCTCTGGAACAGCTGTAGCTGTAGGAGCGGAGATAGCAGTGTAAGAAATAGTAATCTTTGCCATCGTTTAATACCTCCGATTAAAATGTAATGTATTGTTACATTTCGCGTTATCCGTCAGGGTATCTCACTTCCTGACTAATCTCATAACTATTTAAGGTTCAGGTTATTGATAGCAATAAAATAGAATTACAGCTCCTCTGCGTCATCTTCTGTGCAAGGTTCTTTTTCCTCTGCAAGTTTGCAATGACATTCAGGAATGCCTACTTCTTCACGCAAATCATATGTACTGTGACATTTCCATACACCGTCATCTGACTTAATAAGCATAGTACCTTGTCCTACCTTGATCTTAGAAGGCTCTGTTACCTCTAAGATTCGCTGGATACCATAATCAGTCAGCACTAAGCTGTCAAATCCTTTGATTCTGTATACAGGATATGGCTCTCCGTTATCATTGTAATGTGTATGCACTTCTGCAATTTCGATAACAAACTGCTGGCCTCTCTTGAATTTGCCTTTTCCTTCTGTTTTTGTCAAAATCATGATTGTCTCCCTTCTTGTTAAATTATAGTTATGTATATAACGATTTTAACAAAAACAAAAGCAGCACCGACTTTAATTGCAGTGCTGCTTGGCTTTATCATTTACTGTTTTTCTATTTTCTTATAAATCAAGTGCTTTCTTGAATCTCGATGCAAGCGCTTTAGAGAAAGCTGCTCTTGTTGATGAATTTTTGATTGCATCACGGATAAGATCGTTGAATTCATTGGCAAGCAAATTGCCAACGACTCCTGCGTTGTTTGTGAATTCAATTGATCCATCGCCAAGTTCATCAAATTCAATGCCTAGAATGTGAGCTGCTTTACCTTCTAATAAACCTAAATCATATTTTTCTTCGATTTCAGTTACAGGGACATTATAGTCAGATGCAGCATCTTTTACTGGCTGCCATCTTGCTTTAGCTTTGTCTGTTTTTGGCAAGCTGTCATAATCAGCAGGGAGGCCTTTCTTGAGATTAAACACTCTACTATCTATCTCACTCGGACGGAGTGAAGGGTCTGCAAATTCACGAGCATCAAGGCCTGCTTTGACTCCTCGCAAGATCGCCTGCATCTGTTCCCAGCTGAATTTAGGATCTGCACATACACTAACATCTAAACCTGAATGTAAGCCGCGTCTAAGTGTACTCATCTGAAAGGAGTCAAATTTAGGATCTGCGTATATGCTAACATCTAGCCCTCGGCTAAGCCCTAGATAAAGTTCGCTCATCTGAGCGCCATCATACTTAGGATCTGCATAGATGCTGACATCAAGGCCTTCTTGTAGTCCTGCTCTTATATATGTCAACTGGTAGCTATCAAATCCTTGCTCGACATAGGGCATTATGTCTATCCCATTTTCTAGGCCGCGTGCGATCTCCTTCATAATTTCTCCGTCAATTGCTGGATCATCGTATATTGTGACATCTACTCCAGCAGCAATGCCTTCGAAGATAGCATACATCTGTTCAGGAGTATACTTAGGGTCAGCGTATTTACCTACATCGACTCCTTTGCGAAGCCATTGGCGTATTTGGCTCATTTGTGTCCAGCTGAATTTAGGATCTGCGTAGATGCTTACATCAACACCCTGTTCAATGCCGTCCTTTATCTCATCAATTTGCATTTTATCGAATTTAGATTTGTCATACGGAAAGTTTGTCGGCTCGCTATACGCCCTGCTGCTTCTTGCAGCTGTAATTACTCTTTTCATCTTTTCCTCCTCAAGTTATAATACATTATCTACTTTATCGTAATCAAGTAATTTCTTACGATTGTTCGGAATGGTTTTGATTTCCTTATAAGGAATTCCCCATTTGTTTATCTTCAAGATGTTTAACGATTTCTTGCCTTGCTGGATAAGCGATTCAATATCATTTATATCTAGAATGAATGCACGCTTGTAGTAAGCAAATAAAACAATAACAAGTCCGCTTACATTTGGTATCTTTGATTTCTTAATGAGCTCGTCATGTTGATATTCTGATATCATGGAGAAATCAAATCTATCAGCTTCTGTTGCTTTTGATTCTATATAATATAAATGCCCTTCATGTGCTTTAAATAATGTGAAATCACATATATTTTTGCTTCCTACCATACCTGTCATCTGGTCAGGTATTCTGTCGAAACAATAGCCCTCTTCAGGCCGGTCTAGCCATTCTTCAATCTTACCTTCTGCATCTTTGCCTAATTTATTTTTTGCCATTTACATTACTCCCTTGTCGTAACAATCAGGGCACATGCCGTATCGTTTAATGAATTCTGGATCTGCTTTCTGTGTGCAGAATGGGCATGTGTCTTCTTTGAATTGATAACCTTCATCAGGTATCTTGTAATCTACGACGAAATCTTCGTCTGATTTGATAACTCTTTTCATTTTTTTTATTCCTTCCTATGATTTATAATGTGACAAGATAAGCCATAAATTCGTCGTCTGTCATGTTAGCTATATCTTCATCTACTAATTCGTCAAAATCAATATCGTCATCATCTCCTTCTGGCTCAGCGAATAGCTCGTCTACATATACAGACGATACATTCATCTGTGCTGGATTTTCTATGCCTTTATATGCCTCAAGATAGCAAGCTATGTGACGCTCAGAGCCTTCACCTAATATCTCTACATCTATTGTACAGTCATCAATGTTGTATGAATCATGTAATGTCTTTTCTACTTCTTCTTTAAATATCTGTACGAGATTATCAGGTTCGGTATCGAACTTACCTGTAAGTTCCCATTTTACATCTTCACAAGCATCTGCGAGCTCATGATACTCTACCTTATTCATCTCCTGAAGTAGTTGTTGTTTTCTATAACGATCTTCGTCAAATATGCTAACTACAAGCACAGGATACTTCGCTTCAGGCCCAAATGCTTTCTTTGCAGCTAGCATTCTATGAAGGCCTTCCTGTCCGTCGTCTGCATAGTTAAGATAGCACAATGGAAACTTTGTGCCTGACTTCATAAGCTTTGCATACTTATCTACATCACCGTCATACATACGAGATTCAATGAGATCAGCCTTTGAGGTCCTATCGTGAAAGATATTATGGACGCATTCGTCAACATACTCATCAGGCGACATATAAACTATCTCGCCAGTTAGATTCTTGCTAGACTGCATATATTTGAGTCCCTCTTCTGTGAGGAAATCATTGTAATATGAAACTCCTGTGTCATCTATATCAAACGGCTGTGCAGTTTGACTTGCTTTTATGTATAATTTCATATACTGCTCCTAAATGTTATGTGTTGTATATCCTACAGAATATGACCTAGTACTACTAGATGTCGAACCATATGTATAATAGGTGTTGTATTGAGATGATCTAGTTGTATATGATTGAGTATTGTAAGCCTCCCACCTACCAGTCTGTGTTTCGTAAGACTGTGCTCGCCATTCAGAATTATTATAATCACTTCGAGTAAAATTGTAATTATTGTCGTAGCTTATTCCCAAAGGATATACTCCTGTAAATTGAGCATGCCCTATATCTGTCCAGGTCCATGTATTATGTACATATACAGCTGTGGGGCCTGCAGTGTACCCTGACTGAGTATACCAAGGATTGAATGACGCTGCAGTAGTATCATACCAATACCCTGATTCACGACTAGCAGTGTAGGTATGTGTGAGTGTTGTATTGTAGACATCAGTTGTCCTAGCTGAATAAGATGAAGTATACTGATGAGCTAGTCGATAGCTTTTTCCATTTGCTGTTACAACAAACTTAGCATAATGTGCAGCGTCTGGTTTAGTAGTCAGAGGATATGACTGTAAAGGATGTCCGCCTCCTGGATTTATTACTAATTTAGGACAAGCGACTGCGGGTGTAAACTGAAATTCTGTGCCTCTATACTGTTTGTTATTTACTACTAAATAACCTGTAGCCATATCTTACACCTCAATCCATATATTCATTCCTGTTCTATTTACAGGGTTAACAGGAATCTGGCCAGGAAGTGCAAATGTTGTGCCCTTATTAGCAACTAAAACATGTTGATCTGATCCTGAGCGAGCAAGCGAAGTAATTGCATTGCCACTTCCTTGAGTGCTTACTGACTTGTATGTATTTTTATCGACTGCGGCTAATGCGTTAGCATCATCTATAACCTGCTGGTCAAACTGTGCTTTAGTAGTAAATGTCTCTCCTTTAGTTACAACTAAGTTGTGCTCATCTGACGCATCTCGGCTTACGCTTGTAATTGCATTGCCACTTCCTTTAATAGTAGTAGATCTATATGCATTATGTATTTCAGTAGCTAAATTAGCATCTTCTTGAAGTATAGCTTCGGTAACTGTCTGGCCTAATCCAGATATATCTGCGTCGCCTACGAATGCAACTAACTCATTGACTGTATCATTACCAGCGACACCTGCATCGACAGCATCTCCAATTGTAGTTGACCTAGATGTAAATGATGTGTTGTCAACCGTCGCAATGATGTCATCTCGTGTGGGTTGATTATCTTCTGGTAACTCTGTAAATTTGACTCCCATTAGTGCCTCCTATATAAAGTAAATGCTTGCATGCAAGTGCACATACAAGCACAGATGTTACTATTAGAGTTTAGTTAACTTAGCAACAAGTGTTAAGTATATCGACATGCAAAGAACAAATACAACATATCCAAGTAAACTTACATTGTAATATAACATTATACATATTCCTATGAAGAATATTGCCGAAATTATTTTGATCCATTTCTTCGGACAGAAATGCTCTGATATTCCATATAGGATTACATATATCGCTGTTAACTGTGCCATTTGAATTACAGAAAAATCGTCAAGTGATAGACTATTATTTCTAATCAAATAACTAACAGTTACAGCGATGACGATTAACATTACAGCAGTTAATGCTCGATAGATTGATGTACTTAATTTTACTTTTTGCATGTGCTTACCTCGTTTCTCAATGGATTAGAGGTCAGGTGAGCTATATACCTTAGCTTCGTATTCAAGAATCATCTTCATAGACTGTTGCCCTTTATGATTCGTGTATTCAGGATTGATAACTGTGCAGTATCTCTTATATGTCTCTATATCCTCACCTAACTGCTCTAAGTGTTCAGGTGACGGTGGATTACCATTACGAAGTTCGTCGGCTGCAACTATTATTCTGTACCGAGCAGCGATTGCTTCATTGTAATCGATTTTTGCATTGAGTGATATAACATCTTTCCTTATGTCTGCTAACCCAATAGCATCTCCGAACCAACGAAGAATAGCACTCCATGGATTCACTTTAATAGGAACAATTTCAACAATCGACATAATCAGAATTATCGAAATTGCCCAAGAACCCCCCTCAGATTGTATTGTGTTGATAATAGACTGTAATGTCATCTTATTTTAGCCTCACCTTCGTAGTTAGTAATTATAGTCTCTTCAATGTGATCTCTATGTCGCCCATTGCTAGGTCGATTGCCTCTTCTGCAGCTTCGTCTTCATCTTCAGCGTAAACTTCATAGCTAGATGAATAGCCGATCATGCCGCCCCAGCTAACTTCTACGTTGTATGTGTTGTTGTCATAGTCGTCATCAGGGTCACCTTCTGCAATACATTCAATGTCGTCTACTTCCAAGTAATCTCTTGCGCTAGCAGCTGCTTCTTCATAAGCTTCGTCTTCGGTGTATCCGCTTACTTCTTCCTCAATTCCATCATCTAGAAATCCGAAGCTCATTGTAGCTAAATATGTATTATATGAACTGTCCGATTTGATGTATTTAAACATGAGTAAATCCTCCATAATTTATTAATCTGTTGATAATATTATAGGTTCTCAATCAATGAATGACTGAGAACCTACTGAATTAATACGCTACATGAAATTACTGTGCGTCATCTTCTGCTGCTTGTGTCTGATTATCCTTATCGAACTGGTACTTGTAATACTTAACAATACCTCCTAAGAATGTATCAACAGCAAGTGCAATAGCACCTACTACTTCGCCTCCTGGAATGTTTAATGCTACCATGATAGCTGTTACCATTGTAGCTGATGCTGGCAACCAGAATTCTGCAATTGCTCTGATTGCGTCATAAGTTTCGTTTGTCATTTTAAGTTTCTTCATAATATATTTCCTCCATTTATTGTAATGTAATGTTGACTAGGTGTACGGTCTGCCCTGTTGCCCCTCCGACATACATGTAATGTGATCCTTGTATCTCAGACACATCAAACTGAAAATGTGTATCTGATCCTACATGCTTCTGGTAAGTTGCAAAGCTGATACTAGGAAGATAAGTTTGAGAGTCATAAGGGCTTATAGCTGTGTCTGACACGCATAGCTGCACTAATGTATCCTTTCTATGCAAATTGAGAAAGCGCACCCAGCTGCACTTTCCAGATTACCTGAGCAACTTGCCCTTTTCCTATCTTGAGTATGTTTTCTTTAAGGATATGTCGATTTTCATCTACTGCCATATCCCAATTAGATGAATTAGGTGGAACAATTCGGTATCCCGCAAGCAGTCCGTTATCTCCGCCTGAAACCCAATCAGGACGAGACCATAGGCCTACTTCTGTTATGAACACATAATCATTGTCGCCTCTAAATTCAGATAACGCTCCTGTCGATACCATAGCACTGAAAACTACATCAATAGTCTCTGAATGCTCGGCTAAATATTCAGGAACAACATCTCTAAATGTTATTAATGAACGAGGGAACGAAGCTGAAATCAATTCACAATCAACAGCAACTGAATCAAACACAGGACCTAATCCTGCGTGTTCTCTGTTATTCATCAATGCTGTGTCATACCCGTCAGAGCCAAATCCGGGACATTGAGCCATGTATGCTTGAAAGCGTTCAATTTCATCTCCATCGTAAGGTCCGATACCTGCAGGTAGACCTTCTTCGTCTTCTTCCTGAGAGAAAAGACCCATGGTACCTAATGAAATATACTGAGGTATCCAACTACGAAGGATCTCTCCTTGACCTAGTATACCTTCACCAGCTAAGTAATGTCCTATCCCTGTTAGCAACGAGTTAGTAGCTGCATTATGCCCTACATGCTCTTGCACTACTTGAGAAGTAGCTTCATCTATTATTCGTATGCACACATTGTGTTTTGTATCTAAGCGTTTAGCAATCTCTATTACATTATCCATGCATATTCTCCTTAAGGTATATCTGACCCTGTTTCTTGATGAGTAAATGTCGTTGTTGTGCGATAAGAATGTACCTTATCTGCGATTCGTACATCGTATTCACGAGGAGCTAACTCTCCGCTACTTTCGGCAGGTTGATGAATGTCGAAACGGCGATGTAAGTTAGGATTAGTGAAGCCTACTTCGTCTTTCTCTATATCAGCTTCGTCTGCAGGTGCACTAGCACCTTCGTATTCAAAATACAATTGTCCTGATTCATCTTCTTTCAGAACAAGCTCGCCGGATGTTACTGGAGTTATCATATTAATTGTACCTCATGGTCTATGAATTATTTTAGTAGAACGGGAAGCAGCTTAGGCCTCTCTTCGCTTTTAACTGAAATGAATGAAATTGATATATTCGATTACCTCTCAAATGTATACGAGTCAAATGACAACTTGCTTATGCCGTAGTCATATTTAGGGCAGAAGCTTACGTACTTAACGCCTTCAATTGCACTGACATCTATAGTGCAATCTATTAGCCTTGTCGTGCTTGCAAAATCCCATAACTCATTTGCACGAACAAGCCCTTCAGCAGTCATAGGGGCTGTAATGTTTGCATCATCACGAATTAATATAGAAGGAATTCTTCCACCGCTAGCACCATGACAAGATGCGCGCAGTTTAATTCTAGAATAATATGTTAAATCTACCCTTACATACATAATCGATGCAGCATATCCGTTTACTTTAGGGCGAGGCGACACGCCTGTGCCAGGAGCTTGCCCTGTATAGTAAACTGCTTTATTCCATTCTTCATCGTACCATAACTCCGGAATAGACCTAACTACGCTTAGTTTAGTATCCATTGCAGTGTTATATATTCCGTTTTTAACTAAAGTTAAAGTTGACGGCCAAGGCTCCTCTATTTCATGCCAGGAAGGCTTGCTCACTATGTTACGAGTATCTTCGAAGTCGTATGCAATAATTGATGCGTCTTCTGTTACTATGAGATTACCGTCTGTGACTGGTAAATCATCTAAATTTGCGCTAGTTGTATGGATGAATTGCATTACTGTTCCTTTCCTACTATAATCCTACCCGTGCGTTAATCTTTGGCTGTATACAAGGTGTTGTTCTCGTTGCCAAATGCTTCTTCTGGAGTTAACTCCGCCATCTCGGCTCGATATTCGCCCGAGATCGTCCCCGAAGCGTCTGTATGGATATCTAAGTAACCTGCAGTTGTTTCTATGTTCATTCGAGTAATATCCTCCTAATCTGAATATATCAAAGGTCCTACTCTATATCGTCTACTACGATATGTCCCTTCATTGCACTTGTAGGTGTAACTTCTGTTGGAGCTGTGTTGATTTCGATAGCAGTATACTTGGTATTTGTATCATTAAGTGCTATCGCATCACCTATAGTAGACATAACTGGATTTATTGCAGGGCGTGGACTAACTACGCTGCTTGTTCTGTCTTTGTCGATAGTGTATATATCTGCTCCGAATGCTTCTTCTTGTGCAAGGTCATATCTCAAGTTAAACATCGGCAAGTCTTTATTCTTCAAGTAATTATCAGGATATGTTACTTCTACATCCTGTGGGCCATAACCTAAACTGAAGAATGGATCCGGTGTATTTCCATCTAACGAAGTTGCTCCGTCAGGTATCAATGACTTAACTATGTGGTCATTGTTAGATAGCTGTAATGAATAAAGCGACCTGTATCCTGCATTCACTGAAGGGTCTTTCTCATAATCTATATTTCGCTTGTATACTTCATGACGAGGTGTGTTGCCATTCTGTAAACTAGCATAATCATCTCGTCTATAATGTCCAACACGAGTAGGTCCGATTGACATTCCAATGTTATTGATGTCTGTTAATCTTGCATCTACAGATATCTTTGTTCTAGCATCTACTCGTACACCTGCATGTTTGAAGCAATACATTCCTAATGGACGGACATATTCAATACATGCGTCAACAGGTTCGTTTTCAGAATAATAAACAACATCTATGTAACCTTCGGCTGTATGACTTGTTACATAAACAGAATTTACAGGAATTGATGTATCTTTAAGTCGATTATTGTATACATCATCTTCTTCTGCATATGAATTAAGTGAAAACTGAGCCAGGTTCAATTCAGCTGCAAGCATCATCCCATTACGGCTTCCTCTGTTATATATCATTGACATGAAGTATAATAAAACTAGTCGATTAAATGCAACGCTCAGTCGGCCGTCATATGTATATCCGTAAGTCTCACATAATAACCACAGAAGGTCTGCAGGACATCTCTCTGGGTCATATAAGTCAGTTACATTTGTAGTGTCATACTGGATTTTAGTTAGTGCAGTTGAAAACCAATCTACAAAGAATCTAAAATCGGCACTTTCTCTATATACTTCAGGGAGTGGTATTTCGTTTAACTGCATATCCTCTTCCTTTCTACTGAATTAAGCACGAAGGCTCAATTCTGATGTTGTTTGAAGTTTCGCCTGGATCAACAAATCTAGCGAAGCTAATTAAGTTGAAATATTCAGGGTCACAATCTTTCCATGAAATGATGTTAGCTACAGGTGAGCTTGCATCAAAGTATTTGATATTACTATCACAATTCTGTATAACTTCTACAATCTCCATTGCAGTTGGCATCTTGCCGAAAGAACGAACAGAAGGTGCAAAGTATAATGCAAGAGCTTCTTTCACTTTCGCTATCAAGTTAGCTCCTACATCTCCACTTACAGGCTGATATGTATATATCTGTCCTACTACATAGAAGTTGAATATTCTAGCGTAGCCGAATTCAATGTCAACTGACATTGCTTTAAGAGGAGCATAATCTCTTTCGACTAAGTTAATGAATTGTGCTGGTGGCTTATATCTCATAAAGTTTGTTGTATTCTTTATCTGGGCTTTAGAAATCTGTCCCTGTCCATATGCACTATTCTGGAAATCATTATGAATAGCAAAACACATAGCTGTGTATCTCTTGAAGTTAGTTGAGAATACATACTTGTTTGGATCTGATGGGTCAAATCCTAAATTCAATACAGCTCCCCAATCAAAGTCATCTGAACCTGCAGGGAAATCATAATTGGTTACATACATCTTAGATTTCTGTCCAGAAGTTAAATTCTTATTGTTGTAGATAGATAAGTTATATTCTAACACCTTCTGGCAATCTACAACTACGCCACAATCTACTCCAGGCTCACGAGATAGGAAGCGATTGTAATCAGGTAATGTGATTAAGCTGTCCCATGTATTGATATACTTTCGGCTATTCTGATATGCTTCTTTAGCAGTCTCAGGGCTCTTACCTGTGATTGTATAAGTATGAGGCAACTCTACTGTATTTGATAAATTTGATATTGTAATATCTCCTGATTCAAATGTAGGATTATTTGGTTTAGCAAATAAGAGGTTTGTCAATACATCTTGACCTACACATCCTATTACACCTGAGCAATCTATCCAATAGATAATCAAATAGTTATCATTGTAGTCCTCTAACTGATTTAGATAGTTACTTATAGTAATCTGTGCATTTGAATAGTTATCATAAGTTACAGCGAATCGAGGCTCAGGAGTTATGAAATCAGCTGTGCCTGGACACTGTACCCACTGAGTAGCCAAGAAGTCTTCTGACTGTAACGAAGCTTTCGCTTTCACCCATACACGAGTTGTATCTATATGTTGTGAAGGTAATGTTATTATGTAATTGTTTGCTTTTACATCCGCTACTGCGACTGTAAAGCTTCTTAGCTCACCTTCAACTGCAACTCTAGTAACAGACTCTCCTGGAGCCAAGTTAACTCGGTCAGTTGATGCAAACACATTAATAGCTGACGCTACTGTCTCTCTGATGCTTCGAGTATCCTCATCACCATAGCTACTTGTCATTGGTAATATATTATATGTAATTACTCTGTCTGTGTTTGTTATGTCTGTATATGCATTCAGTGTGCAGAAGTCTGATCCATTGAATCCGAAATCAAGGGTCATCGCCTCTTCTGTAGAGTTAGTTAATGTTACTTCTGTAGTAGCAGCTGAGTACCATCCTAAATCATATCCGATTAAACTGAATAGCTTTTCTGCATTCTTTCTCTGCGAAACCGAAGGTGCAAATACTTCGTTAGCAAGCAAATCTAAGTTGACGCCTAACATCTCTGCACAAGATGCTACATACTTTGCAAGTACTACACCAGGATCTGAGTCTGCTTCTGGCTTCCACAATTCAGTTAATGATGGAACTACTTCGTAGAAATCATTCAAGATAGACTGATAATCTCTACTTGTATATTTAACTATTCCTTTGTCGATAGATGAGCTCATATGTAAATAGCCCTCCTGTTTCCATTGTTGTTTTGTACTGATTCAAAAAATATGTAAGGTTCAGCTTGCCAATAAAATAGGCCTGCAATTACTTGCAAGCCTTGTTGATTCTAATCTGGTTGTAAATCATATTCAGTTATGTCGATTGTGTACACATCATCGTATATACTATATAATGTAACAGTTAGTCGTAAATGATTCAAATCTGCGCTCACTTCGTCAGTAGATGTTCCGGTATACTGTAACCCTCGATGTACTTCTGTCTTTTCTGCCTGGACACAAGGTTCCCACAAGCGTAGCTGTTCTATTATCTTGTCTTTAATCAAAGCAATAACATTGTCTCTGTTATATTGAAACATGTATTTCTTTAGGCCTACTCCGTATGTCGGGTTCATATATAGCTCCGAAGGTTCGGTCAATATCATGAGCTTCACTCTGTTGACTATTGAATTTCGGTCTTCTGCGATGTTAACTCTATTTCGAGCTACATCAAACATGTTAGGCCATGACCAGCTTCCTGTATTCATAATTTACTCCTATTATTCATCTATAACTAATCCTGAAGCGTAACTACCTCCAGTTAGCCCTATTACTATATATTCAGGGCTCTTTGTTTCCTGTTCTGCAAGCAATGCAACTACTTCGCCTTCGTTTGGTAAGTAAGGAAGCAAGAGCGATGGATACCATGGAAGGTCAGCATCGCGTGTATATGTCTTACTTGACACTACTTGCTTATATGATCCATGAATCAATGGTATTCTTACTTGAACAAGTAATGTACCATCATTTGCATATTTAGTTCCTTTAGCATATCCGTATACTATCATTTTGATTGTCCTTTTTGATTTATTCTATGCAGAGCAGGTTGAAATACAAGGGACGAAATTCGTTACTTATCACCATATATAATGAATGAGTGCCAGATAGCTCACTTGCGTCCCAGGTAAGCTCTTTAAGATTACCTCCTATCGAATAACTCACTATATTAGTTGCTCCGCTCATTGGATTAGCGCTGTATATACTAGCTGGATTGAAGTTATCATTAATACCCATCCTAACACCAGTTCCGCAAGCTGCAATAAATCGTAATCTACTTACTCCTGTTAAATCTATCTGTAGCCCTAACCATCCCCAATTTGATACATTCGGAGATTGAACACATGAGACAACTGGCACATTGTTATCATATATTGTTTCTTTAAATGTCATGTTGTTATTATGCAGAGATGAAGTGAATGTGTCTGATCTAACTCCATCCTGTATGAGATATACTGTAGGTAACGCTAGCATATTCCATTCAGGCTTATCGGCTGTATGTCGTGCATTTGCTATGTCGTATCCTATTCCATTTTCTGATATATATATACCATCACCTGAAATCGGAATCTGGCTAGATTCATTTCCTGCTTTAAAATGTAACATGATTTTCCTCCTAATCAAATGTCAAGTTGCCTGTTTCAAACAAGCGAGCTTCTGTATTTCGTCGTTTAACAAGTCCAGGAAGAACTTTGCCTCCTGATCTTGTAAATGTCTTAAGTTCAGCAGTTATCTGGTTCTTAGGAAGTGATCCACCTCTAAGTAACTTATTCAGATTGCCTCCACCGAAGTTGTATGTAGCGCTCACTAGTGCATCAAATTCGCACTGTTTCCAGTTGTATATGCTGTTATATTTCATTACACTAGTTGCGAAGCCGCTATTTACTACCTTGAGTAAGAAGTCATCTGCTTGAGCTTGTGTAATGTGTTTGCCAGGTCCGACAGTAAATCCTGTTGTGCCTGAAACATTATTAGTTGTTCCCCATCCGATTGTCCAACATTTTCCATGAGAGTCCCAATAGGCATCTAGTTTGCAACCTTCGTAATGCTGTATAAGCTCAAGGCCTGTGCTGCTTATTTGCCCTGTTGTAGGTGATTGGCTATCAACCGAAGGAGCATCGTTGGATTGGATATTCTCTATTACTTGTTCAAGTTGTACAGTTAAGTCTGCGTTTACTTCTGTTGAAGCAGCTAAAGCTCCTCCAAATACAGAATACAGGCCACCTAACAATCCTGTGTAATTCATTACACCTAGTCGTATCTGGCTTGGTAATAATGAAGGTTGGTAAGTAGATGAAATGTATCCTACTTCACGGATAGCTGCGTCTTCCTTAGATGTTGCTTCTGTATATAATCCTTGCACAGTACCATAAAGTTGCCTTACATCAAAGTCGTTTACAACTTTACTCCACTGAGGTCTAAATGTGCCTACAATAGCAGAATCATAGTTGCTATATGAAAGTTTAGCTACTTTATCTCCTACATCTCCGATTACGCATACAAAGGAAGCAGCACTAACTTCGACTACAATTCCACATTTGTCTGCAGTATATCTATTTACTGCGTTAGTATATCTTTTGAATCTGAATAAAACTAAGTCACCTACAGCATATGGAGTGAATTGACCTAAATGAGGTCCGTCATACCATGTTCCCATACTCCTTAACACGCCGATGCGTCCTATAGATGAGCAGCTAGTTGTATTAGGAATAACTATGTTAATCAAGTTAGTTGTTTCCATTGCAACACTAAGAACGAAAGCAGCTGACCATGCTGCATTAGATGCTATGTTAGTAAGTTGCTTTGTATGTGTGCCTGAATTACCTACATGTGCTAACGCAGTTTCGATGAATGACTCAAGGGCTGTTTTAGTTTTAACTACTACACTATTCGGACCTGGATTATGAATAAATCCTTGGAATATATAATTGCCGTATGCCCATGTGCCGTCATTATAGCGAATGTATGTAGTTCCAAACATGTAATCATTACAATAAGAGATAACTACTGCACTATCTTGGATTTCTTCTACGATACCTGCGAAGCCTTCCTGCCCTTTAACTGGAGATGCAAAACATATAGCTGCTCCTAGTTTTGGAACAATGCTTCGAGTGTATCCGTCGCCTTTCTTTGAATACCATTGGCCTGGGTTGTTATTTCGATTGAGTTTACAAGCTTCGCCTAATGCTTCACTAAATCGTCCCCATGCATACGCTGCATTACTTGGTGTAGTTAGCCCTGAAGATGATTTAGCAACAAAGGGGCTATTACCTCCTGATGAAATAGTGACGAAAAATTTGTCACCAGCTGTAGGTGCTGATGTTCGAGGTCTGAAGACATATGATGTAGGTGCTCCGGCTCCGCTTGTATCTGTATCAGCTTGACCGGAACGAGGGTTACCACCTACAACAGTGCATACATGCTGGCCTGCACATATCATTACATCTCCGTTGAATAACTCTGTAACATTTGCACCCCATTTGCCCATTCCGATAAAAGCAGCAGAGCCGTTGAAAATTAGCTTCGTCAACACACTATACATACCTGAGGAACTAGGTAGTCCAATATCAACCTGAAATGTTTCATTTACAGCTTGTGAAAGTAATGAAGAACAATCGCAGTTAACAGGGTGGGTTGCATCTATTCCTGCTCGTATCCCTGCACGATCATTCATTGAATATCCGACATTAGGATTATTACATGCAGCTATTATCTTGTTTGCAAGTAATGTAGCATACGCAGGGTCAGCAGGACGAGCAACTAACCAGTTTCCATGGTGATCTTTATTTGGATTCCAGTTAGTTGTCATTGATACCTCACCAGAATAGTCAGGAGAGCCTTTCTGCTTCTGGTCACCTGGATTACCATTATTGAATTTACCTCTTTCGTCTACATGTGCAGACCCTTCAATGTATGATGGCATATAATTATCCTCTTACTTTGAAAAATTCAGGTACCATTAATTCGTCTAGATTATCTAAGTTACTAGGTGCGTCTTTGATCCACAATGACATCTTGTCACTGAATGAAGGCCAATTAAACTTAGATAAGTTAGCTTTGTTAACATATATTCCGCATTTAGATTTCAAGCCCCACTCAACACATTCTTTATAATATGTAGATACAAGTGTGTCATTTATCTTACGACTAGGTGATCTAAACTCGAAGTTGATCCAGATACCTAATTTCGGTGGATACTTTGATACTATGTAGTATAGGTAACTAGCTTCAAACTTTGCATCAGCAGTATCATTACATCGTGAAGTCCAATACAACCCATATGGCATACCTACTTCGTCGCATTGTTTTACTTGGTCAGGGAGATACTTAGGAGCAGCATGTGCTACTTTTGCATGAGAAGCATCATATAAGTTGCCTCCATCAAGCAGCAAGCCTACTACTCCAGCTAGCCTCAGATTAGATACAGGAACCTTGCGGAGTGTCCTATCAATGATTGCAACATAAGGAGCAATCTCGCTTACAACAACTACACTCTGCGATTTCTTAGCTTCTGCTTCTGAAGTAGCTAACACTGGTGAGCTTAGATTAGCGTTTACTTGGTTAACTATGCTAGGATATAAGTTAGATACATATGCACCTGGCGAAGGCGATTGCTGAAACCATGAAGGCATCAACAGTGTACTTGTAGCTGCTATTCCTGTGTACTTTAATGACAATATGAAGTTCCGTCGACATATGTCAGTGATTAACTTGATTAATGAAGCTTGAGCCTCTGCTGATATAGGCAAATCACCTGAGGTAGATGAATTCATAACCATTATGCTTACTGAGCGCTGATTAACTGATGCATTACCCGTAGCAGAAGCTGCTTGGCTTTCGTCTACAAACAATCCAATAGTACCATCATTTCCGATGCCGTAATTGCAACTAGTCTGTGTATTCATGCCGAATAATGTAGACAGCTTGTCACAGTTGCCTACAACACCCGAGCAATGTATTATTATACAGGTGATTAGCTGAGTGCGTCTAACATAGTTACCTGTCGATTTGTCTATGTAGTTAGCTAAACTTGAGTTAGTATACATTTAGCTTTCTCCTAAAATACTGTTTTAGAGTAATCAGATAGCTCTGGAGCATAATTTCCGTCTGTTGCATTCAATGTAACTTCCTGGACAGGAGTAGGTGTATACTTTCCTTCGGCAATATCTGATGGATCTTGCTTCCAATATGTACTTCTGCTTATTCTAACAGGGAATTCGCTTTCGCCTTGATAAGAAGTGCAATATTCAAATATAAGATAATCTCGAGCTGTTCCAATCTTCTCTTTAAGGCTAACTTTTGTGTAAGGACTTACACTATAAGTCTCTAGATGTGAATATCTTATTATCTCATTTAGATTGACTTGAATGTTGACTGAATAAGTGCTGTCGTCAGGGTCTTGTCCGATGTAGATTACCTTACCTTCAGTAACACTGAATACATCCTCTATGTCAATTCTAACCTGAGGACAATACGGCGGTCTATCTGACCACTCCCTGATAATTTTAGATTCTGATAATGATGTTGCCATTCTTTCCATACCTCCCTAGTTGCGTGTTTATAGTGTCTGTATATCTGACCAAGTAGGGTACAATTTGCCGAAGTCTACCTTACCTGTTGATATTATGTTAGGTGTAGTTGTATACTTTGTTGAAGGATTCGTGCCGGACACATATATTCCCATCGAAGTAGCTGTCTGGTTAGCTGAACTGATAGATAATCTTTGCAACTTCAATGTAGTAACAAATGTTGTTGATATAGTATGTGTTACTGATGTTATATTATAAATTCCTGTGATAGGCGATACTGTGTTCCCTGACATTACAATCAGTGAAGCAGGTTCACATACACTATATCCTTTTACTGAGCCTGGAATTGTAACACTGAAGTTACCAGAAAACTGAGTAGCA
>ODAI014483786.1_pt1 | contig 42266 bp, 35 predicted proteins | sample 1539321 | NCBI WGS metagenome assembly ODAI01 (sample SAMN02144231, study PRJEB22623) | gut metagenome | biome: sheep rumen | host: Ovis aries | place: New Zealand
CACTGCTGCTTGAGGACGGCAAACTCTCCCTCATTGGCAAACCCAACAAGATGAAGGTTTTCAAGACCAAGATGGAGAACACCAAAGAGTACGGTCTGGATGACGACATAACCTTCCTGCTGTAATTAATAAAAACAAGGTGGGTTCGACATGGGACCCACCTTGTTTTTCAATATACAAATATCAACCTATAAAAACACTTTTACAATGAAATGGTTTATCAAATGCTTTAAGCAGTATGCCGACTTCAGCGGTCGTGCCCGCAGAAAAGAGTACTGGTGGTTCACCGTCATCAATTTCATCATCATGCTGATTTTCATTATCGGTTTGATGGTACCCATCTTCAAAATGAGCTACGCTGTAGCCATGTCCGGTGGCGACATTGAAGACTTCAGCGAAATGGAAATGGTCGTGACCATGCTAAAGAATCCGTTTATATACATATACTTGATATATTATCTGGCCGTGCTGGTCCCCAGCATCGCAGTCTTTGTCCGCCGTATGCACGACATTGGCCGCTCTGGCTACTGGGCCTTCCTCTACTTCGGTGCGTCCATCATAGCCCAGATAATCAACTTAGGTAATTATGGAACTGGGGTCACCATAATCATCGGTATGGCCCTGTTGTTCATCGCCATTCTCTTCTTGGTCTGGCTCTTCACCGACTCGCAATACGGTCCCAACCAGTGGGGTCCCAACCCCAAGGGCGAGGGCAATCCCGAAGAAGCCACAACCGGTGAGGTCCAACTATCGTAGACACACTTTAGTCAACCCATTGACAAAAGATACACCATTTGAAGTATCTCCTCGTGTAATACTCGCCACGATACTACCAAACAAACCGATGAGCCAATAAAACACTCCGTATTGCAACACAGAATTGCCCACTGTCAATAGTCAAACAGCAAAACAACACAATATGACAAAATACATTGGAGCCCATGTGAGTGCCTCTGGGGGCGTGTGCAACGCCATCCTCAATGCCGAGGCGATTGGAGCCAACGCCTTTGCCCTCTTCACCCGCAACCAGCGCAGCTGGGTCAGCAAGCCCTTAGCCACGGGCGAAATCAATGCTTTCCGCACCCTCTTGGCCGAGCGTGGCTTCGACCCCAAGCAGGTGCTGCCCCACGACAGCTACCTCATCAACCTTGGGTCGCCCGACGAAGAGACACTCCAGAAAAGCCGCAACGCCTTCCTCGACGAGATGCAACGAGCCGAGCAACTGGGCCTCACCATGGTCAACTTCCATCCGGGCAGCCACCTGAACAAGATAAGCGAGGAAGAATGTCTCGACCAAATTGCCCGCGAGGTGAACCTAGCCCTCAGCCAAACCCATGGGGTCACGGCCGTCATCGAGAACACTGCCGGACAGGGAACCAATCTGGGCTGGCGTTTTGAGCATATCCGCCGTATTATTGACGGTATCGACGACAAAAGCCGTGTCGGGGTGTGCATCGACACCTGCCACACCCTTGCCGCCGGCTACGACATCAGCACCGAGATGGGCTACCAATTCTGTTTCGACGACTTCGAGTCCATCATCGGATTCCAGTATCTCCGTGCCATCCACCTCAACGACAGCAAGAAAAACTCTGGCTCGCACGTTGACCGGCACGAAACCCTCGGCAACGGCTTCCTCGGCAAGGAATTTTTCACCCGTTTCATGCACGACCCCCGTTTCGACAACATGCCCATCATCCTCGAAACCCCCGACCCCACCCGCTGGGCAGAAGAAATCACCTGGCTACGAAGCCTATAACAACAGGCACATACGACACAACAAAAAGCCTGCTCCGTGGAAGGAGTAGGCTTTTTCTTTCTACAATCTCAGAGCCACGCTACCTAATCAACGCAACGGTGCCTTTACGCTGATGTGTAAGGCCATCCTTGTCGACATAATAGATGACGTATACATATCCAGCTTGCGGCAGGGGGCGGCCCTTGTAGGTGCCATCCCAGACCTGATTGATGTCGGTGCTGTGGAACACCTGATGACCCGAGCGGTTGAAAATGGTGATGCGGTAATTGAGGATGCTCACTTCCGGCTTGTTGAGATGGGCACGGAAAGTGGTAATGTTGGGGTCGTCCGAGGCTGGCGCAAAGGCGTTGGGCACCCAAAGAATCGTGTCCTCTATCATGCCGTTGGGGCTAGTGACCTTTGGTGAGGGAGCGACGGCAGGAGTAGCCGCGGCCTCACTTTCGGCCACAACCGGCTGTGGGTCTTCACTCGAAAGCGCTGTGTGTTCCGAGGGAACCTCGGCAACAAACACTTGTGGGGCTGGCTCCTCCATCCGAGCAGGGAGGGCCTGACTGGCCACAGTCAGAGGCTTAATCACCGGAGCAACCGGAACGGCAACCGTCTTCGGGGCGGGGGATTCCTCCACCGGTGCCACCGTGGCCGAAACGGGCTCCTGCAACTGCTGCTGGGCCGGAACGGCCTGGACAGTAGACTCCTGCAATTGGGGAGCGACAGTCCGCTCATTGGGGGTCAACTGAGCCACCTCGGGCAAGGTCTGCGAGGCCAGCGTCGGCTGCTCGTCATATGGCAACAGCTGAATTCCCACCACAGCCGCAACGGCTATCAGCATTCCAATGGAAGCACCCAAGGCCTGTCGACGGAAATAACGTCGGCGCAAGGTTTTGCTTATCCTATTCCAGACTTCGGGGTCGGGCTGAGTGCTGTAGTTCTTCAAATTCTCATTCATATCTTTACAATTTATAATAATTCAACAATATATTTCTCAACATTTTGCATGCTCGGGAGTATCCAGACCTCACTGTAGAAACCGACTTCCCCGTTTGTTTCGCTATTTCAGGATAATCCATTTCTTCCACCTCGTGCAAATTGAACACCATCCTGTAAAAATCGGGCAGCATCTGTATGGCATTGACAATTTGTTCCATCGAGAACACTTTGCCCTCCCAGGGTGAGTAATCCGTCTGAGCCATAATTTCCTCATCCTCTTCATCCACCGTGTCGAAATCCATGTAATTCACCGGACCCAGTTTCGTCAGGTAGGACAACGACTCATTCACCATCACCTTGTACATCCACGACCTCACGGAGGACGATTTCTTCAGCGAACCGATACTCTCAAAAACCTTGATAAAACCGTCATGCAACAAATCCTGCGCCTCGTCCCGCGAATGGGTATATCGCATGCAAACGCCTAGCATTTCCGGTGCAAACTTCTCGTACAAAAGCTTTTGCGCCAGCGGCTGCTTTTTTTTGCAACCCTCTACTATTTGTTCCAATTCGGTATTCATCTACTTATTAGACTGAAAAAAGTCGATTTTGTTGCAAAGAATCGAAAATTTTTTTTTCACCGAAGGCACTTTTTACTCGCAAGCACCTGATAAATAACAACTAAACTAAAACAAAAAAAATAGCATTTTTTCCAGTCTGAGAGACAAAAAAGCCCAAAAAAAGGTCAAACCACCATGGACCAAGTCAAAAAAGCACCCAAAACACCATAAAACTACTTCCGAAATACAACCCACCCGCTCACAAAGCAAGTGGAATGTGTTCCGGTAGTGAGTGAATCGCTGAGAAGAAAAGACGGGGAAAAGACCATTGGGGACTACTTGCAGATTGCCCAGAGAGAGGCAAAAGAGGCATCTATAGGGCGCAAAAAAGGGCATTTTCACTAGACTTTTGCCCGATTATAAATAATTAATATCATTATATCTATTTTTTTTTGTACTTTTGCAGATTGAAATAACGGCAGCTGACTCTATCGCCGGCAGAGCCCTTAGGGGTGCTGCGGGAGGAAAGTCCGGGCAACGCGAGCCACCATACTTCCTAACAGGAAGGCAGCAGGGAGGAAAGCGCCCTGCTGACAGCGAGTGCCACAGAAAGAGAAACCGCCTACGGGTAAGGGTGCAAGCGCGGGGTAAGAGCCCACGACCGGCGGCAGCAATGTCGCCCGATGGTAAACCTTATGGGTTGAAAGACCAAATATACCGACAGTGAAGGGCTGGCTCGCCCGTTGTCGGGGGGTAGGTTGATAGAGGCCGACGGCGACGTCGGCAGTAGATTGATGATAGAGACTGTCGTCCGCGACAGGACAGAACCCGGCTTATGAGGCTGCCGTTTATTTTTTATGACACAAACCGCAAAGATATGTCTATAAGGAAGAGCATATTATTACCCCTGGCAGCAACACTGCTGCTCACGGCCTGCTACAACGAGGGCACCCTGGTGAACAACCCTGCCCCACTGATGCACTACCAGCACAAGCCCACACAGGTGCGGCTGCTGGCTCTCTGCAAGACCTATGCCGAGGCCATCAACAACAACCTCGATGCCCGTGTCATACATCCCGGGCAGTATGCCGACTACGGCATCGTGCTGGCACAGCTGGGCTGTCTGAAGCAAGCCAACGTCATGTTCAACAACGAGAAGACCTTCTTTCCCAACAGTTCTAAATACGTTGACTTCCTCAAGCAGACCTATACGCCCAAACTGGCCGCCGACAACCACTTCGATACCTGCAAGATTGACCTAAAGTCGCTGGACACCATCAAGGTGGAGTACACTCCCGAGGAATTGGCCCAACAGCAGCAACTAGAGGCCGACCCCGAGTATCAAAAGATGCTCAAACAGCAGCAGTTGGAGGAAAAGGAAGCCAAAGTCCTAGCCGCCAAGAAGGCCAAAGCAGAACGCGCCAAGGCCAAAGAGGCCGAGCGCAAAGCCTTGGCCAAGGAGAAGGAAAAAGCCAAACGCGAAAAGGCCGAAGCCAAGAAAGCCGAACAGAGAGCCAAGGAAGAGGCTAAGAAGGCCGCCGAACGCGAACGCGCCGAGGCCAAGAAAGCCGAACAACGAGCCAAAGAGGAGGCGAAGAAGGCTGAGTTGGAGGCCAAACGCGCCGCCGAGAAGGCCGCCGCCGAAGCCAAAAAGGCCGAGGAAAAAGCTCAAAAGGAGGCCGAAAAGGCCGCCGTCAAGGCCCAGCGAGAAGCCGAAAAGGCTGCCAAACAGGCCGAAAAAGAGGCCAAGCGGGCTGCAAAAAACCAGTCAGCCGAAACGCAAGAAGAATAAAAACACCTATTCCACTCAACCCAATAAACGACTATCACTATGAATCGCACCAAGTTAATCATCGCCTTCCTCGGCCTCCTGCTGATAGTTTCCTGCAAGAGCCAAAAGAAAGCGGCCACATACGAAGAGCTGTACAAAGAGCAGCCATTCACCATCCTGATTGTTCCCACCCAGGACAACTCAAAACGCCAACAGGAGAAGAACACTCAGGACCATGCCCTCAACGAAGAGTTGGACATGGCCGCCACCTTCATGCAGCAAACCTGCGTTGAGCCTCTGGTCAGCCAGGGCTACTACACCATACCCCCGCTGGCAGGCAACACCATACTGGAGAAATACGGTAAGACCTACCGCCAACTGATGCTCGACAACATTTCCGACCTCAATCGGCTCTACGGCGTCGACGCCATCCTGCTGGTAGCCATACACAAATGGGCTCAGCCCGAAGTCAACGAAGTGGTAGTCTTTGCCGAATACACGCTTCGGTCGGTCAAGTCGGGGCTGGAACTGATGCACACTTGGGTGCGCGGCGACAAGATTCAGCCCGTCGATGACAAAGGCGACCCCATAGAGCTGGCTGCCGACCTGGCTTTCATCAAGACCACCGAGCTTGACCCACCGCTGGCCCACCGCTGCCTGCTTTTGCAGGGCATGAGCGACTTCGCCCTCCGCAACATGCCCACCAGTGCTAGCCGCTGGATGTTCAAACAAGACCAGTTCACCTCCGCCAACCCCAATTTCTACAGCTTCCTGATGAACACCGACGGAAGCATCGAACGCGAAAAATATAACGAAGACGCTTTTGGCAATGAATGTTTCACAGATTGAACTATCCCTCACTCCCGCCCTCTACGAGTGGCGCAGCATCAAGCAGCATCACACCACTGTGGCCGTAGACGTACTGCGCGCCACCACGGCCATCTGTGCTGCCTTCACTGCGGGGGTTGAAGAGATTGTCCCCTTGGACTCGCTGCAGGCCCTGGAGGCCTACCGCCAGCAGGGCTATCTGCGTGCCGCCGAGCGGGGCGGCAAGAAAGTGGATGGGGCCGAATGCGGCAACTCTCCCACAGAATACCTCGCCATGGACCTTCGTGGCCAGCGCATTGCCTACAGCACCACCAATGGAACGGTGTGCATAATGCGCGGCAGCGATGCCGACCGCACCCTTGTGGGCTGTTTTGCCAACATCAGTGCCCTCACCGAGCAACTGCTCAGCCAGCCGCAGGACCTAGTCATACTCTGTAGCGGCTGGAAGAACGACTTCAGCGTTGAAGACACGCTCTTTGCCGGTGCCCTATGCCAACGCCTTGTCAGTTCAGGTCTATACGCCTCCTCCAACGATGCCGTCCATATGGCCATGGCCCTGTGGGACCTCTGCCACGGCGACCCCCACGGCTTCTCCCTGCAACATGCCAGCCACGCCAAACGCCTCAACGGCTTTGGCGAGCGGGCCATACGCGACATGGAATTTGCCTTCCGGCAGGACACCTGTCCTGTGGTCCCCCATATTTATCAGGGTGTTTTAGTATGCAAAGATAATCCATCATGAAACAGGGACTGCTCATAACCATCTTCCTCTCGTTTGTCATTCCTTCTCTAGCCCAAAGGAGCGACACCCTCACATGCAGTTATGACCACTCCATCCACTTTGCCGATGTCCTCACCCCAAGTCTTTTGATTACTGCAGGCTCGGCAATTACTGGCATCGACTATCTAGACCGCCACATCAACGTTCCCATCCAGCAGTGGACACAGAGTGACGGGCACAACCGTTTTGAGATAGAGAACTATTTCCAATATGCTCCCTTGGCTGCAGTACCCATGCTGAAACTCTGCGGCGTCGAGAGCCGGCACAATTGGCGCGACCTTGCCAGCCTCACCGGAGGTGCCGCCATTCTCTCCTTCGGATTCAGCCAAGGGTTTAAACACCTCATACAGGAAGAGCGCCCCTATGGGGGTGTCTTCAATAGCTTCCCCTCGGGCCACACCATGACCGCCTTTATGGGAGCCGAAATTCTCCGCCGCGAGTATGGTCAAAACTACCCCGCCATAGCCGTGGCAGGCTATGCCGTGGCCACAGGCGTGGGATGCATGAGGGTGTACAACAACCGCCACTGGGCCGCCGATGTTTTGGCCGGGGCCGGATTTGGCATCCTCAGTGCCAGCCTCATGTACTGGCTCGCACCCTACCTGAGATTTTAAGCACTCTCTTTATGTTGTTGAAACCCATCGCCCATATCGAGACCTGTTTCTCCACCAAGTTCGGAGTCCCCCGACAGGCGGGTATCGTAGCCACCCCCGGCCGCATAGTCTTTGAACCCGAATACCGCGTAGCGGAAGCCGTGCGAGGGTTGAAAGATTTCGACTATATCTGGCTCATCTGGCAATTCAGTCAGGCCGTGCGCGACCATTGGACGCCTACAGTGCGCCCCCCACGACTCGGAGGCAACTGCCGCATGGGCGTTTTCGCCACCCGCAGCCCTTTCCGCCCCAACCCCCTGGGGCTGTCTTCCGTCCACTTAGACCACATAGCGGAAGACCCACAGCTGGGGCCCGTACTCTATGTCAGCGGTGCCGACCTCATGGACGGCACCCCCATCTACGACATCAAGCCCTACCTACCCTATACCGACAGCCACCCCAGTGCCCGCAGTGGCTTTGCCACCCGCCCCGCCGAACAGCTGCTTGAAGTAAGCTGCGACCCTACCCTGCTGGAGAGACTCCCTGCCCACCTACGGCAGCCCCTGCTGGACGTGCTTGCCCACGACCCCCGTCCGCAATACCAACACGACCCCGAGCGCATCTATGGAATGGAATTCGCAGGCTTCGAAATCAAGTTCCGAGTGGACGGCATCAAAGCCGAATTGCTATCCATCACAAAAGCTTAAAGCACCGCAAATAAAAAAAATCCGAGAGCCGACTTTGCCGCTCTCGGATTCTTTATTTTGGGCCAAATGTCTTATTCAGCCTTCTTGATATTGGGCTCTTCCAAATGGTAGCCATGCTTCTTATCGATAGCCTTCAGGTAGATGGCTAGCAGCAGGGCCAAGATGCCGAATGAGGCAAAGATGACCAGAGGCACCGTGTAGTCGTAAGGGATGAAGGTGTCGGTGGCACCGTTGGCTATAGCCTCCTTGGCAGCTATGACGGCCTGATTATTGGCATTACTGCTCTGCAACACACCGCCGATGAGCATCGGCACGAAGCAGAGACCCACATTCTGCACCCAGAAAATCAGGGAGTAGGCACTGCCCAGATAGCGAGGATTCATCACCTTGGGAACACTGGGCCAAAGAGCGGCGGGAACCAATGCAAAGCTAACTCCCAGCACCACGATGGTCACGTATGCCAGCAAAGCACTGCGCGTGGCAGGCAACAGGAAGGCAAACACCAGATGGCAAATAATCAGCAGCAGCGCACCGAAGATAAGCATCGTGGCACCCTTGCCCTTATTGTCAAGGAAGGCACCCAGGAACGGAGTGATGGCGGCAGCACCGATGGGGAACCAGCGGAAGATGTTGGCAGCCTGCTGGGGAGTGATGCCGTCAAGGTTGCACTGCAGCATGTTGGCTCCATAACGCTGGAAGGGGAAAATGGCGCTGTAGTAAAGAACACACAGCAGGGCGATAACCCAGAAAATCTTGCTACCGAAAATCTTCAGTATGTCGCTGGCCTTGAACTGCTCCTCCTCGTCGGCACCAGCCTGGGCAGCAGCAGCACCCAGCTGTTTGTCAAACTTCTTGTCCATGACACAGAACACCAGGAAGAAAATCAGGCCGATGCACAGCAAGCAGGTGCAGAAAGCCACAGGGGCCACCACCGTGGGATGTCCGAAAAGCGAAGTACCCATCTTCTCGGCCAGGATGGGGCTGATGGAGAAAATGGCGAACACACCCACGCGGGCGATAGCCATCTCCAGACCCATAGCCAAAGCCATCTCCTTGCCCTCAAACCACTTGGCAATGGAACGTGAAACAGTGATACCGGCCATCTCACAGCCGCAGCCGAAAATCATGAAGCCGAAAGCGGCCATCTTGGCACTGCCCGGCATGGCCGTCCACCAGGAACCCAGCCATCCACAGAAGGCCGTCTCTTGAAAACCGTCGCTAATGCCGTAGAACTTGATGATGGCACCAAGCAGCATCAGCGAAGCCGACAAAGTGCCAGTGAAACGGATGCCCATCTTATCCAGAATAATACCGGCCAAGATAAGGAAACCACACACATTCAAGATATATTCACCAGCCGCATATGTACCAAAAATGGAAGGAGTCCAACCTCTTTCCACCTCAATCATACTCTGCAGTGGCGACATAACATCCACAAACATGTAGCCGAAAAACATCATAAACGCTATCAGAAACAGCGCTGCCCAGCGTGCCACTGGGTTGTCATTCATTAATTTGTAAACTTTTTCTGCCATAATAGTTATTAATATTTGTTACTTTAATTTCTTTTCACAAAACGAGATTGCAAAATTACGAAAAAAAATCGTATTTTTGCATTTTCAAATGATATTTTTATAAAATGAGAATACACTCAGACACACTACAATTCTTCAATGAGCTCCTTGTCAACAACAATCGCGACTGGTTCAATGCCAACAAACCGCGTTGGACCGCCATCCAGTCCGACTTCCTCAACTTCACCCAAGCCCTCATCGATGCCATGACCCCGTTCGACTCCGGCCTGCGCAACCTGCAGGCCAAACAATGCGTCTACCGCATCTATCGCGACCTACGCTTCACCACCGACAAACGTCCCTACAAGACCCATATTGCCTGTTTCCTTTACTCCGGCGGCGACCGCACCGTCTGCTCCCCAGGCTACTATATGCAGGTGGGTGTTGGTGACTACGGTCTGCAAAGAGGCTGCTCCCTCGGTGGCGGTTTCTTCATGCCCACTCCCAAACAGCTGGCCGCTATCAGGCAGGAGATATTCTACTGCACCGACGAGTTCAAAGCCATCATGAACGAACCCAACTACAAGAAATACTTCGGCAACCAATTTTTCACCCGCAAGAAACTCAGCCGTCCGCCCAAGGGCTTTCCCGCCGACTGGCCAGATGTGGACCTACTCAAATGGACCGACTACACCACCATGTACGACATGCCCGAGAAGTACATCCTCACCGATAAACTTTTCGACCAAGTGCTCAAAGTATGGAAGGCCAGCCTTCCGCTCAACCTCTTCCTGGAGCGCGCCATTGAAGACATTCATGAATAACACAAATAACACACACTCAATATGACAACAATTTACGACTTCAACCTGCTCGACAAAAAGGGCAACACCGTCAGCCTTAACCAGTACAAAGGCAAAGTCCTCCTCATAGTCAACTCCGCCACCGGTTGCGGATTCACCCCTCAGTATGAAGACCTCGAATCCATCTACCGCCGACTCAAGGATCAAGGACTCGAAATCCTCGACATCCCCTGCGACCAGTTCGGCCATCAAGCCCCCGGCTCCGACGACGAAATCACCGAGTTCTGCTCCCTCCGTTTCGGCACCGACTTCCCCCAGTTCAAGAAAAGCGAAGTCAACGGTCCCAACGAGCTGCCCCTCTACACCTTCCTCAAAAGCCAGAAAGGCTTCGAAGGCTTCGACATGGACAACAAGATTGCCCCTCTACTCGTAGACATGTTCGACAAGACAGGTACCGACTGGCGCACCTCATCCGACATCAAATGGAACTTCACTAAATTCCTCGTCGACCGCAACGGCCGGGTCGTAGCCCGCTTCGAACCCACCAAAGATATGGCCCAAGTAGAAGACTGTATCAAAGCCATTCTCTGACCCATACCAGCGAATAAACGGCATCCGAATGCCCCCCCCTTCTACTTTATGGCAAAATTTAATAGTACATCTGATAATCGGCAAGAATTCTTATTTTACTATAATCGTAATGATATTGCTAGCCTGAACCAATTAATCAATAAAATTATCGCAAAAGCCTCGTGACAGTCACCTCTTTTGTGCTTTCACCAGTCGATTGGTTTCAGCTGCTGGCGGGCCTGCTCACGCGACATGAGGTTGAAGTGCCACCACTCCGACCGCAGAGGCTTCAGTCCCGCCTCTTTCATTACACGGCGCAGCAGACGGCGGTTTTCAAGGGCCTCCTGACTGATTTTACCATCACGGACCTACTGGGTCTCAATGTCCGTATGAGCCTCGAGGCCAAAATGGTCAAACTCTGTCCCCATATCCAGTTGCCGACCCAACGTGTCGGCCAGCGTGACATCCACCGCAGCCCCATAGTTGTGCAACCCTGGTCCATGCTTGGGGTTGGAAACATAGATATTCCGTGGCGTGCCTGCCACCAAGTGAAACATCTTACGTTGGATAGAAAGCGGCCGTGCGGCATCCAATATCATCAGCGACAATTCCGGTCGCTCGGCCTTCAGCAGTGCCTGCGCCCGCACCACCCGCTCAGCCATCTCTGGCAGCAGGAAAGCCTTGTGCAGGTCACGATATAGTACCTCTCCCATAAAGTTCTCCTCCGTGGCGTAAACCAGATGCACACCGATGGTTGCATCCAACTCCTGCACATCCACCAGTCCCATTTCTCTCAGACGCGTCTCCATTGGCGAGTCGGCTGCAGCCAAAAGCTTCTTCTCTTCCACACTGTCGGGTGCAGAATCCCTACCGTGCTCTATCTCCCCCACCGGTCCCCTGCAACCGGCCATAAGCCCTAACAGCATGACCCAAACAGCCAGTCTTAATCTCATATCCTATAAATCCTTCATCTGCAATCGTGCCACCCGCAGTTCCAAGTAGCTGTACTTGCCCTCAAAATGTTCATAAACACTTTTCAGCGTGCTCATTTCACGATGCTCAAGCATATAGTCCACAATCTCATCCTGTGCCTCTTCCGAAACCACCAGGTCGGCATCCAAAGCCCCATTCTCCACGGCAGTATAGATATAGCCATCCACCGTGCCCACCGCCCGCAGCATCTCGCCGGCGATGTCCTCCACCGACTTGCCTTGGGCATAGAGCCGCGCCGCCCGCATCCAAGTGGGTTCCTTCTTCTCCTCCTGTTCCTCCACATAGTCTTCCACCATTCGCACAATCTCTGCTCCATATCTGGCCACCTTTGCAGTGCCCATCCCCGGAATTTTCATCAGTGCCTTGCCGTCCCTCGGCAGTTGGTCGGCAATGGCCAGCAGGCTCTTTTGCTGCAGGATGGTGTAGGCAGGCAGTTGGTTCTCCTTGGCCAACCGGGTACGCCACTTGGTCAGTATGCGTATCAGCTTGGGATTGCGCACATTGCCGTATACCTCCTCGTCCCTCTGCACCCGCTGGCGTTTGGGCTTTTGAAGCGAAAAGTCGACCTTGGCCTTCTGGTATTTTGCTATGTCGACCCCCTCCTGCCGTACCAATTTCAGCAGTTCGGCCTTCAGCCCCATGGAATTCATATAACTTTCTGCAATCTCCTTGAGGCGGCGGGCCACCTCTTTGTTGTCCACACTCACGCCCAGCATCGGCCGCACCTTTTCGTGCACCTGTTCCAACTGCGATAAGAAATAGTCCGTGGCCTTTGCAATACGGTCTGCCATCAGTGCTCGCGACTGCTCATCGCCCATCTGTCCTATGGAGCCCAGTTGCCTGCGAAACCGTTCAGCCACGTCCGACACCTGCGCCGAAAGCGTTCCCGTCACCTCAGTCAGCGTGCTGCACATCTCGGGATATGTGGTGCGCAGATGATTCTGGAAAAGTCTTTCCAACCCCTCCACATCATGCTGCACCGCCCCGAAGCCGAACAGCTCGAACAGAACCTCATAGTAATACGCCCTGCGGTAGCCCTCCAGCCGTTCGGCAGCCTCTTCGGGCTTCGTAAGGGTGCTGTTGAAATGGTCAATGTCCTGGCTTCCGAACGCGTTCCGCTCGCTGATGGGGGCCAGCAGCGTCAGTCCCTTCAGACTGCGGCAGCGGCTCAGTGCCACATACACTTGTCCGTAGGTGAACGCGGCAGAGGCATCCACCTGCACGCGGTCAAAGGTAAGCCCCTGCGCCTTGTGGATAGTGATGGCCCAGGCCGTCTTCAGCGGAAACTGTGTGAACGTGCCATCCACCACCTGCTTTATCTGGTTGTCAGTAGGGTCAATCTCATACTTCACGTTCTCCCACCTCTCCGGAGTCACGCGAATGGTGTCTCCGTTTTCGTCCACCACGGCCACCACCCTCTCTTTCTTTCCCTCCTCGTCCGTCTCCTCACGCAGGCCCTCCACAGTGCCAATCTTGCCGTTGTAGTAGCGGTGGGCACCGCTGCTGTCGTTCTTCACAAACATCACCTGTGCTCCTGGTTTCAATGTCAGCTCGCGTTCCGTGGGGAAAGACGACTCGGGGAAATTGCCCTCCACCGCTGCCTGCAGCATGAATGGCTCGGTCTGCAAGGCCTCCATGCGCTGGTGGTTGACACGGTCGGCCTGATAGTTGTGCGTGGTCAGTAGGATGGGGTCCTGCTCGCCGGCCTTGCTGGGGCCGCTGGCGACAGTGGAGGCTTTCACTCGGGCGTTCAAGGCCCTCAATGTCTCGCTGTCGAAACGGCCCTCGCGGATATTGTTCAGCAGCCTCACAAAGGTGGGGTCTTGCTGACGGTAAATAGTGGTAAGCTGAATGGTGACATAGTTCACCCTTTGCAGAGCCTTGCTGTGGAAGAAGAATGGCGAGGGATAGACGCGGTCCATATAGGGCTTCTCGTCGTCCGTCACCACAGGAGCCAGTTGCTGCACGTCGCCTATCATCAGCAACTGTACGCCCCCAAAGGGACGACTGTTGCGTCGATAGCGCCTCAGCACGTCATCCACCGCGTCCAGCAGGTCGGCCCGCACCATGCTTATCTCGTCAATGATGAGCAGTTCCAACGTGCGGATAATGTCAATCTTTGACTTACGCAGTTGTTTCTTCTGGTCGCTCATCTGATATTCCGTCACCAGCTCCGGCACATCGGGCAGATAGGGACAGAAGGGCAGTTGAAAGAAACTGTGTATCGTCACCCCGCCCGCATTCACAGCAGCCACCCCCGTGGGGGCCAGCACCACGTTGCGTTTGTTGCAGTGCTCCACCACTCGGTGCAGAAAAGTAGTCTTCCCCGTCCCAGCTTTGCCGGTCAAGAAGAGCGATACGCCCGTCTCCATCACATATCTTTCAGCCAGTTCAACCTGCGGATTCATTTCCATAGCTCTCAAATTTAAAAATGCAAAGGTACAAAAAAAAAATGAATGCGCAAAAGCCTTTCTGGCACCATTGCGACCATGCATCTGCCTCTTGCTGCCGGACGGGGATTTTTGATAGTCCAAAGAGAGTCCGTGGGTGGGAAAACCATTGGTTCGCCCGGCTGGTCGGAGGAAGACTGACTTTCAGGCGTTTCTATTGTTTTATATTACTGAATTCCGAGTTTTGAATTCTAAGTGGGGCGGCTGTCACTCATGATACGCTATTCAGAACTCAATTTCTTCAGTTCGTACAATAAAATGGGTACAAAGAAAGTTATTAGGGCATGAACGTTGAAGAACTCCGCAACTATGCCCTCGGGTTAGGACCCGAGGTGGAAGAGAAATTTCCCTTCCAGCAGTTCGCCGCTGCCCGCGACGTGCTGGCTTTCTACACCCACGGCCACATGTTCCTCTTTTTTGACATCAACCACCTAGAGCAAGTCAACCTGAAAGCTCCTCCCGAGGAAATCGAATCGCTCAAGGAGCAGCACTCCTTCATCGGCAACCCCTATAACTGTTCGTCCAAATACTGGATTGGCGTGGATGCCACAGTCGCCCCGGCGCATCTGCTGCGTTCGCTCGTGGCAGCATCCTATGGCATTGTAGCCGCCGGGGGAAATAAAAGAAGGAGGGCCGCTCGCGCCTGCCCTCCTTCGGAAGTGTAGTCAATCAGTCTTTTCCTATCTGACCACGACCACCTTTTGGGCGGGGTGGTGACCGACGCGTACAAGGTATACGCCTGCTGCAGGCATGCGGTGACGTTTGCCCAGGGACCAGATTTCGCTGACAAGGATGCGGCCCGTCTGGTCAAAGATGGTCACTGTCTGCCCTTCAGCTCCATTGACAACGATGTCCAATCCCTCGAGGCTTATGCTGATGGCATCCGCCGGGCTTGGGTCGATACCGTTCGGACGGTTAGCGTCAAAGGTGGCAGAGAGCTGCACATCGGCGGTGGCCACAAAGGTGCGGACGCTGTCGGTGAGTCCGTCGCTCCAGCTGGCAAAATGATAGCCGGGATGAGAAATGGCAGTGAGGGTGACGGTGGCGCCATAGGCATAGGTGCCGCTGCCGGTCACAAAGCCCTGGTCGGGATTGGTGCTGGTGGCAGAAACGGTGACACTGTCTAGGGCGAAGTGGGCCACATAGGAGGCACTGCCCAGGACCACCAGGGTGCGGACGGGTTCGGTCAGGCCGTCGTTCCACATGACGAAATGGTGATGTTCGGCGGGGGTGGCGGTGAGGGTGACGGTGTCGCCATAGGGGTAGATGCCGCCGCCGCTGACGATGCCCATCGTTTCATCGGCGCTGGTGGCGCTGACGGTGTAGCTGTCGGCAGCAAAGATGGCCACAAGAGTCCTATCGCCACTGACATAAACGGTGCGGGGATTGGTGGTAAGGCTGTCGTCCCACATGACAAAATGGTAGTGCGGAGCAGCCGTGGCAGTAAGCTCTACATATTCGCCCAAAGGATAGACGCCGCTGCCGCTGACGGAGCCCATGGTGCTGTCGGAAGCGGTGGCACTGACACTATAGCGAAGGCGAAGGCTGAGGGTGGCCCAATTGGAGGAGTCGGAGGCGCCGCAGATGGATGCCACGCCAAAGGTGTGCAGGGCCAAGGGGTCGAGACCAGTGAATGTGTGGCTGTGGCCAAGGACGGTGTCGGTCTGACCGTCGACACTGACCAACCATGTGGTGGCCGAGCCTGCCCAGCTGAGTGTGGCAGCACTGTCGCCCACCACGGTTGCCTGAAGGCTGTCGGCCATGGCCACGGGAAGGTTCTGGCAGGTAACGCCCAGCATGTAACCGGCACGCACGGAGCTGCCGTCGGAGGTAAAGACCACTTTGAGGAAGCCGGTAGAGGAGGTGAAGTTAATGTCGGCCTCACCGCAGTAACGGCTGCTGTAGGCGCCGTCGGGGGTGTCGAAAAGGTAGACATAGTCGTAGTTGTTCTCGGTGCTGACGTGGCCGCTGATTCTATAGGTGGTGCAGCCGTCGGCGGGGAGGAACACCACGGTATCGCGGCGGTTGTTGCCATAGTTGGCATCGAGGCCCGCATGGTCCACCAGCACATAGCCGCAGGCGTTGAGGGTGTCGGTGCCGTCCATCACGAAGAGGCCTGTGGCGGCACTGACGGGTCCCACCCAAGGGCTGGAGGCGATGCCACAGTTGGTGCGCACATAGATGTCGTAAAGGCCATTGGGGAGCACCAGCTGGGCAGCCGTGTCGGAGATGTTTCCGACGAGGGTGAGGCTGTCGGTATCGGTGCCAGCAAGGCCATAGCCCACTTCGAAGGTGGCACCGCTGACGGTGCTGGTCCAAGTGATGTCGGCAGTGTCGCTACTGATGCTCACAGCCAGATTGTGTACAGGCTTGCAAAGGGGTGCCACGGTGACGGAAACGTTGTCGATATAGCTGCAGTAGCTGCTATAGCTGTTCTGTTGCCAATGGCGGAAGGCAATATACTGCGCCCCGACCGGAATGGTGGAGTCGAGGGTGAAGTCGTGCTGCACGTGGACATAGCTGGTGGTACGGGGAAGTACTTGTAATGGGAAGAATGTGGTGGTGTCGTCGGCATCGGTCATCACGCCCAGTTCCAACTGGCCATAGGAGGCAGAATTCTGGCGATAGTCGAAGTCGATTTGAAGGTTTTGCACGGCATCGCTCATGAGGGGCAGGGCGGCAAGGGCGGGCTTGGTGTTGCTGTAGCCACGCATGACCAGGAACTGGCTGCCGTTATAGCTGTAGGAGCTATTGGTGCTGACAAACACCTGCGGGGCGTTGGAGCCAGAAGTGCCGCCAGCGGGGTCGAGGACTGCCACTGTCCAGCAGGCTGGCAGCGCATAGCGCCCCCCGATGGGCAGATAATAGGAGGAGCTGTTGGTGGCACCTGCCACGCCGTTGAAGTTCTCGGCGTAGGGCAAGGGGGTGGTGTCGGCGCAGGTGGTGTGGCCGGTGCAGAGACGCGTCCAGGCAGTGTCGCCCACGGCGCAGACCGGAGTCACGGAGAGGATATAGTCGGTGTTGGGCAGCAGGCCGCCAAGGGTGTAGGGGTTAGCGGTGGCGGTGACATAGGTGAAGGGGTCGTAGGAGTGCCTCTTGTAGCCAATCTGATAGCCGATGGCCGCGCTATGGTCGGTCCAGCTCAGCGTGAGGCTGGAGGAAGTGGCGAGGCTGTCCACTGAATGCAGGTCGGAAACATTGAAGCAGGTGGGCACAATGTCTATCATCACATCGTCAACGAAGGCATACTGCGTTGCGCCGGTGGCACTGGCGCGGGTGAGGATGGCAATATGGGTGGCGGTGCCGCTATAGTTGGCAAAGACCACGTCCTTGTCCTCCCACTGGTCCAGACCGTTGACCACCACGGTGTCGTAGGGCTCAAAGGTGCTCAGGTCGTTGGCATTGGACATGGTGCCCACATAGAAGACTCCGTAGGCTTCGTTGGTCTTGAGGGCCTTAAAGGAGAGGACCAGCTGGCTGATGGCCGTGTCCATGGCTGGGAAGGCCAGGTAGCTGTAACAGCTGGCGGAGCCATAGAAGGAGAGGCAGCGGCTGCTGGTGGCCGTGGTGTGGGAGTTGGCAGGATAGGGATAGGCGGTGGAGTAGTTGGTGCCCTTGCGGTAGCAGGTGTTCATCACGGCGGAACTACCTGCGCCATAGCCCTCAAAGTCGTCGACGAAAGGCACTGGCACGGGGTCGCAGTCGGTGATGATGCTGACGGTGCTCACCTCGCCGGTGTCGATGGCGGAGCAAAGGGGGGCCACACCGATAGTGTAGGCGGTGCTGCCGGCGAGGCCTGTGAGGGTGTAGGGATTGGTGCTCCCCTCAAGGCTGGTGCTGCCGTAGCCAATGACCCAACTGGTGGCGTTGCCGTTCTCATGCCACGAGAGGGTGGCGCTGTTGTGGTCGAGGGCCTGGACCGTCAGGTCGCTCACCGGGCGGCAGGTGGGGATGGGGGCAAGGACAACGTTGTCCACATAAATCCAGCTATAGGTGGGCAGAGTGCCGCGCACAGGCATGTCGGCCGAGTCGATGGGCAGGTCCATCAGGGCCACATAGCGGCCACTGCCGCTGTAGTTCTCAAAATAGACCTGGGCGTGCATGACGGTGTTGAGGGTGGCAATGCTGACCGTGTCGACCGGCTCGAAGGTGGAGGTGTCGGTGGGGTCGGACATCACGCCCACTATCATGCGGCTGCAATAGCGGTCGGGATTGCTGCTGGTGCCGCTGTAGCTGCGCATGTCAAACTGCAGCATCAGGCCGCTAAGGTCGCCGTCATACGCGGGCAGGGCGGCATAGCTGTAGACACGCGTGGAATAGGAGGACGAGGGTCGGTAGGCATAGAAGTAGAGGCAGTTGGAACCGTCGATATTGGTGCTGCGATAGGTGTAGGGATAGTTGTAGGAACTGTAGTTGGTGCCTTTGTTCCAGCAGGGGCTGATGGCTTCGTCCGACCCCATGGCATAGCCGTTGAAGTCCTCAACATAGGGCAGGTCGGCGGCAGTCAGGGCCAGGCAGGGGGCCACGAAGTCGATGCTGACGGCACGGCTGGGGTCACCCGCGTCGCAGATGGTGCGGACAGTGACAGTGTACTCAGTGGAGGGGACGAGGCCGTTCAGATCAATGCCGGCCACGCTCACCACGGTGTCGGTGGTGCCGCCGACGGCAGGGCTGAAGGTGAGCGCCCATCCGCCCGCGGGACGGTCGGTCTGCCAGTTCAGGTGGGCGTAGTAGGGGCTGAGGCTGTCCACAGCCAAGCTGTCCGGTCGGGGACAGGGAATGGTGCCGAGGGTGTCGATGCTCAGTCGCAGATTGGTGCGGTAGAGGGTAGTGGTGGGGGTGTTGCGGGCGGCGCCGGCCAGGGTGCCGAAGCTGGAACTGTCGTCGCTCTGGAGATAGAGGGCGCGGCCGTCAGTGCTGGTATAGCGGTAGGTCTGGTTGGAGCTGTAGATGGTGCCCTGGCGGCAGGTGACCACCACGAGGTTGTCGGTGCCGTTGTAGTAGTAAGGGGTGTTGAGCACAAAGGGCTCCCACCCGGCAGTGCTGGTAAGGTAGCCGTAATCGTTGCTGTAGACCAGCTGAAGATTGTCCAGCGACTCCCATGAGGTGAGTTGTGTGGCAGAGGTAGTGCCCATGTATATCTTCAGGTGAGAGTAGGGCATGTTGCCGCCCGAGTTGGCCTCAAACCAAAGGGTGTCGACCACACCTGACCAGTAGTTGAGCTCAGACGCCGTGTAGAGCAACTCGGTGGTGCCGTGGTTGTAGTAGGTGCAGAAAGGGGTGAGGTTGGTACCCACCGTGCCGTTGCCCACGCTCACACGGGTGCTGCCGTGGGGGGCCGAGGGGTTGGGGTCGGCGACGGCGGTGGCCGTGGTCATGGTGAACATGCAGGTGGCACTCACCTCAATCACATCGCCGTCGGCCACCGGCTGGTTGCCGTAGGCGTTCATTGCCCAGCTGCCGTTGAGGTAGTAGCACCAGCCGTTAGTGGAGCTGCTGAGGGTGGTGGTGCCGTCGCTGTACTGCACGTTGCCCATGAGGCTGCTGGTGTAGCTGAACGTCAGCCGACTGTCGTGGGCAGCAATGGAATCCATCATGCCCAGGGCGGTGTTGGAACCATTCCAGCGCACGCCCCACACGTAGGCGGTTTCGGTGCCGCTGTCGTCCCAGGCAATGATCACCGTGCCCTCGTTGGAGCCGGTGCCGCACCAGAACTCGATGTCGTCGGTCGAGAAAGAAATACCCTTGGAACCCTGCTGCATCGTCCTGTAGATGCCCTGGCCAGCCTGCTGCGGGTTTCCGTACAGCCTGTTGTTGTCCTGGCCCTGAGCGTGCAGACCTGCTGCCATCAGCAGACCCGCACATAGCGTTGTTAGTTTTTTGAGCATAGTTTTAGAAACTATTTTAAATTAATTGTTTTGTGCCGCCCGACTCATGTGGGCGACGGGTTAATAAATAGCTCTCTACAGAAACTCAAGGGGGAGGGAAATGTGCGCGCGAAAAAAAGTGAACAACCTGTGGCACCTGCCACACCCAGAATTCGGCCTATTAGAACTCCTCTGTCACCCATCGCCACACACACACAACTCTTTGCCTCGCCTTTCCTCGAAAGCGTTCAACAAATCTTTCAACTTGGCAGGTCTTCTGACTTTGCTCCCCTCCTCCCCTGCCTTCCCATGCGGCTATTGCACCGCACAGTGGACTCCTTATGGGGGATTCGGGCTGTTTTTTGAGCTTACAGCAGCGGGACTGTTCGGGATTTTCACCCGATTCCCTTTTAACGCCGTAGACAGCAGTCAGCTTAGCCTCAGCCAACTAACCGCCACCCTTGGCGACCAAATTGAGATGCAAAGATAGCAAAAATATTTAATACGCAAAAAGAATTATACTTTTCTCCGGACATATTCGACCCATAAATATTTATCGCACTACCTCGTTGCCCCCCATCCACACCCATCGCCTGCCGACCGCCCTGGCCGCCACACACCCCCAGGCCGCCACAAAAAAAAACGGCCCCAGACCTTGGGGCCGCCGCTCGGCATTATGGATGATATGAGACAAAATAATAATATAAGGAAACTAATGCCGCATTTCTCTCTTTCTCGTTGGGTGGGTGCTGACCTTTTGAGCCCTGTCGCAGCCCCCTCCGCACCGGAGGGGGACCGTATGATAGTAGCAATAAAACAATTTATTTAACCAATAATTAACCAAACACTCAGCACTCCAGGGGAACAGCAATCTCCTGTTCCTCAATAATACTTTGAAACACTTGGGGACAAAGTGAAGATGCGAATCGGCACAATGGGGACGGGCACTGTTCCGCCTTGCTTGACCTTGACGCTTTTTCTATGCTTCTTCCTCGAGAGCTTCAAAAAAAATTGACTTGGCAGGTATTCTGACTTGCTCCCCGCGGGGCCCGTCTTCCCATGTGCCTTGCCGACACACAGTGACTTTCTTTTCCTTTTCTGGGCTGCGGTTTGTTTTGGAGCTCACAGCAGCGGGACTGTTCAGGACTTTCACCTAATTCCCTTTTAACAGCCAAAAAACTAGATTTCATTTGTCTACAGCAAACAAACCTCGTTTTTTGGATGACCAAATCGGGTGCAAAAATACGAAGTTTTTTCCAATACACAATCTCTTCAGTCATATTTAACACAGATTAACGGTGCAATTCCTAATTGATAACCATTCAGCACCATGTATTCTGAGGCCCATAATCCCAATAGCGTCCCATGCGGCGTGTCTGGAACACGCCGCATGGGACTGGCCGGATGGTAACTTTAATTGGTGGTTCTGTGTCTGGCGGCTGGCTGCCCACCCTGTGCCGTTGGATTTCTGAGTAGTTGAACGAAGTTTTTTTGCCCAAATGAAAAACCTTTTGTATCTTTGCACCCGTAATCGAAACTAGGTCGAACCTTCTAACGCCGTGTACGTCAGAAGAATGCACTGTCCTCCGAGTTTCATTTTATAGGTAAAAAAATAAATGTAACTCAAAAAAATGAATTGGTTTACTGATTTATTCACGCAACCGAGCGTTGCCAACTCCGTGCTGATACTGTCGCTGGTGATAGCGGCGGGCATGGCACTTCAACTTATCCGCTTTCGCGGCATCTCTCTGGGCGTAACCTGGATTCTTTTCGTGGGCATCCTGCTGGGACAGCTGGGCATAGGCATTGACCCGCACGTGTCTCATTTCGCCAAAGAGTTTGGCCTCATCCTCTTTATCTATTCCATTGGTCTGGAGGTAGGTCCGGGTTTTTTCCACTCGCTGAAGTCGGGCGGCGTCCGTCTGAACCTGCTGGCCGTGTTGGCCATAGTGCTGGGATGCCTGCTGACCGTGCTGTTCATCAAAGTGAGCGGCGAGCCTACCGAGGCCATGATTGGTGCCCTTTATGGTGCTGTGACCAACACCCCTGGTCTTGGTGCCGCACAGCAGACTTTCTCCGACATCCACGAGGGCGTCAGCAATCCCATGTTTGCACAGGGCTATGCCGTGGCCTATCCCCTCGGCGTGCTGGGCATCATCATGAGCATAGTGGTGCTGCGTTCTATCTTCCTGAAACAGGGGAAGGACGAGGACGCACTCTTCCAACAGAACGCCCCGTTCAACGGTTTGATGCTTATCCGCAAAATGACCGAACGCCTGCAGACCCACGACGACAAGCGCGCCGCCAAAGACCAAGCCAAGATTGAGGCCAAGAAGTCCCGCGCCTCGCGTATTGCGGCCCAGAACCGCTTGAACGAACGCGACAACAAGCCCCATCTGTTCTATATCTTCATTGGCATCGCCCTAGGTGTCATCCTCGGCATGGTGCCCATCTATTTCCCCGGCATACCCGTGGCCGTAAGGCTGGGTCTGGCCGGTGGCCCGTTGATTGTTTCCATCATCATCTCCTATATTGGTCCCGACCTGCGGTTCCCCACCCATACCACCAAGTCGGCCAACCTGATGCTGCGCGAGACGGGCATCAGCCTCTTCATGGCCTCGGTGGGTCTCGGTGCTGGCGACGGGTTCATACAGACCATTGCGGGCGGTGGCTACATGTGGGTCATCTATGGTTTCCTCATCACCATCATCCCCTGCTTCATAGTGGGGCTCATCGGCCGTTACTGCTTCAACCTGAGCATTTATTCGGTGGCCGGCCTCATCGCCGGTTCGCATACCGACCCTCCTGCCCTGGCCTTCAGCAACACCCTCTGCCCCAACAATGAGAGCTCGGTAGCCTACACCACTGTCTATCCCCTAACCATGTTCCTGCGCATTCTGGCGGCACAGGTGCTGGTCATCTTACTCTAGAGCTTCATTTTCCAATCCATACTACAACGCCCGCACCATTCCGGTGCGGGCGTTTACCGTTATACAAAGCAGGCGGCAGCCACTTTAACCCGAGTGGCTGCCGCCTCAATTATTGTCTGACGGGAATTAACTGATAGGCACTTTGCGGTCGATGTTGAAAGACATGGGCGAGACCTTGAGCACGGGCGGACACTGCATACGTTTCCACTCGTTTTGACGCACCTTGCGCAGCACCATAGCCACCACTTCGGGGTCATAGCCTTCCTCTACAATCTCGTCGAAACACATTTGTTCCTCTATATGGAGGTTCAAAATAGCGTCCAGCAGGGGGTACTCGGGCAGCGAGTCGGAGTCCTTCTGTCCGGGGCGCAACTCGGCCGACGGGGCCTTGGTGATGGTGTTCTGGGGGATGATTTCGCCGTTGCGGTTGATGTATTCGGCCAGTTCGTAGACCTCGGTCTTGTAGAGGTCGCCGATAACGCTGATGCCACCGTTGCAGTCGCCGTAGAGAGTGCCGTAGCCCATGGCGTCCTCCGACTTGTTGGAGGTGTTCAGCATGACGGCACCGAACTTGTTGGCATAGGCCATGACGATGGTGCCGCGGATGCGTGCCTGTAGGTTCTCCTCGGTCACGTCCTCGGGACGGTCGCCAAAGAGGGGCCGCAGGCTCTCGCGCAGGGTGTCGAACATGGGCTTGATGGGCACGATGTCGTAGGCCACGCCCAGATTATTGGCCAAGTCTACGGCATCCTTGACCGAATGGTCGGTAGAATACTGCGAGGGCATCAGGATGCCATGAACGTTTTCGGGGCCCAGGGCCTGGGCCGCCAAGGCGCACACCATGGCGCTGTCCATGCCACCGCTGAGGCCAACCACGCAACGCTGCATGCCGTTCTTGCGGAAATAGTCGCGCAGGCCCATGATGAGGGCCTTGTAGACCAGTTCCACCGCCTCGGGTTTGGGGTCGTCGCATTCGTCAAGCAGTTGCAAGTCCACGGTCTGGGCATGCTGCTCGAAGTAGGGGAACTGGCACAGCACCGATCCTGCAGCGTTCAGCGCCATGCTGCCGCCCGCAAAGAGGAAACTGCCCTCGCCGCCAATGCGGTTGACAAAGACCAACGAGGCGTTGAGGTTCTCCACTATCTTGTGCATACGGTAGCGGATGCGGTAGGGTTTGTTGTAGTCAAACACGTTGCACCCGCAGCAAACCACCATGTCGGGCTGCTCCAAGTGCGACTTGGAAAGCTCCTTCAAGTCTTCGTAGAAGCCAATGGCGATGGACTGTTCCTGATACTGTATCACCTGCACCCCCTCGCCACGCACAAAGTATTTTTGCTCGTCGGGGGCCAGATATTTTTTGGTGATGATGCCGCGGATGGCGCAGTTCTGCACAAAGACAATGGCGTTGCACAGGCCTTTGTCCTGAATCTGCAGCGGCATGCCCACCAGGAAGGCGCGGTGTTCCGACCGCTGGATGAGTTCCTGCAGGCAGGCCTGGGCCCGTTTTTGCAGGTCGGTGTAGGCCACCGAGCCAAACAGGGGCGACCCGCACAGCGTGCAGGCCGGAAAGACTGTCAGCAATGCCTCCTTACTTTCGGGGGCCTCCAGTTCTTCAAGTATCCATTTCAGGTTTTCTTCTGGATTGTTAGTGACGATGTCGTGTTGTACAATATGGATATTCATAGTCGTGTTTTTAGCGGGTCGAGGGCCGCACCAGAGCCATGTCTCGGCACGACAACCTCGAAACAATCAGTCATTTATTCTTTTTATGCCATCATATAGCAAATGCAAAAATACAAAAAAAAATCGAATCCCTCAACATTCTATATTCTAATTTCTGAATTCCGGGTGACACGACCTCTCCTCCACTATTCACTATCGAATATTAAACATAACCGACTCCCTATCCGGCCGCTCTCATTGCGGCAGGGAAGCGATGGGCAAGCGTGGGGGAAGTGGTGGCACAGCGACGGCGAGGCAAAAGAAAAAAACCCCGTCTCACGACAGGGTCAAATTGTATCCAAAAAAAAATATTAAAAATTAAAAGCAGTAACGGAGGCTGAGGGCAGCGTCCCATCCCAGATTAGAATTCAACACTGGGCAATTATCAGGCATGATGAAGTTGTACATCGGACGGACATCCAAAGAAATCATCAGAGGGATGCTGAACTTATATTCGACACCAATCTGACCGCCAACTGCCAGACCAAAACCATGGTTGGAGCAGTAGCCCAACTGTGCGCCGGGACCCACATACCAGTTCCAGCCGCCGGAGATATTCCAGCACCACTGGTAGATGCCACTTAAGTGGAAATAGTTGTCCTTAGAATTGTTGGAAAGACCCAAATCCAGTTCCAAACGGTTGCCGCCAAGTCCTTTCTGGAAAGAGACTTCAGCACCATAGCCACTGCCGCCGCCAAAACGGAGACCAATAGCGTTGTCTTGAGCATTTGCTGCGAAACCCATGGCTACCACAGCAGCCAAAACTAAAAAGAATTTCTTCATAATAAATGTTGTTGTTTTTAATTAATTATTAAGTTGTTATCAATTCAATTCTTCCTCATGGAGGCTCAAATAATAAATGCAAAGATACTCAAAAAAAATGAATCTTTGGATAAAAATCAAACTTTTAACAGATAACGATTAGTGAAAAGTGATCAGTGGTTTGACAAATGATTTGTCGACTTACTTTTCACTTTTCACTAATTCACCAACAATCAACTAACTGATTGGGACTTTTAGAAGTCCACCTCGGTGTCGTAGTAGCAGCACTTGAGCAGGCGTTCCATCTCCTCCTGATTGGGCTGGCGGGGGTTGGAGCCCGTGCAGGCATCGCCGATGGCGTTGGTGGCTATCTGGGGCAGGCGCTCCAAGAAGACGTTCTCGGGCACAAAACCTTGCTCGCAGGGGTAGCTGTCGGCACCATAATTCTTGATGCAGTGGGGTATGCGCAGGTCGTCGTTCATGCCGCGCAGGTGCTTGATGAGCAGTTGCACTTTCTCCTGATCATTGGCACCGCCCAGCTCCATGAAGTCGGCAATCTGGCCATAGCGTTTCAGGGCTTCGGGGTCTTTGGCGTTGTAGGCGATGACCTTGGGCAGGTACATGGCGTTGGCAGCGCCGTGGATGATGTGGGCACCATAGTCGGCAAAGACGGCACCAGTCTTATGGGCCATGGAGTGGACAATGCCCAGCAGAGCGTTGGAGAAGGCCATGCCAGCCAGACACTGTGCGTTGTGCATGCTGTGGCGTTTGGCCATGTCGCCGTTATAGGAGGGCACCAGGTCGTGCTGAATCATCTTGATGGCATGGAGTGCCAACGGGTCGGTATAGTCGCAGTGGGCGGTGGAGACGTATGCCTCGATGCCGTGGGTGATGGCATCCATGCCGGTGTGGGCCACCAGTTTCTGGGGCATGGTCTCGGCCAGGGCGGGGTCGACGATGGCCACGTCGGGCGTAATCTGGAAGTCGGCAATGGGGTATTTGATGCCCTTCTGATAGTCGGTGATGATGGAGAAGGCGGTCACCTCGGTAGCAGTGCCGGAAGTAGAGCTGATGGCGCAGAAATGGGCTTTGTGGCGCAACTCGGGAATGCCGAACACAACACACATCTGCTCAAAGGTGATGTCGGGGTATTCGTACTTAATCCACATGGCTTTGGCCGCATCAATGGGCGAGCCGCCACCGACGGCCACAATCCAGTCGGGCTGGAAGTCCATCATGGCCTTGGCACCACGCATGACGGTGTCCACAGAGGGGTCGGGCTCAATGCCTTCAAAGAGCTGCACTTCCATGCCGGCCTCCTTCAGGTTGGCGGCAATCTTGTCGAGGAAGCCGAACCGCTTCATCGAGCCGCCGCCAACGCAGACCATTGCTCTTTTACCTTTGAAACCTTTCAGGGCATCGATGGCCCCTTCACCATGATAAACATCTCTGGGCAAACAAAATCTTTGCATAATATATTGTATTGTTTATTATCCCCCGGCTTGTGGGATTGTTCATTAAACATATCTCGAAAAAAACGAAGCCGCAATCATTTGGGAGCCTCAGTGTTTTTTTTGGACCTGCCTCAGCAAACCCAATACAGAGCATAAAACACTATCAACCACGCCAAAAAATCCATTTTTTCCGTGAGCATAAAAGCTCATTAGCGGCCACAAAGATAGCAAAAAAAAATGCAATACGCAAAAAAATGTCGCCGTAGTTCACAAAGACAACAAGGATGGCCTGACCGACATAATCAGTCAGGGTGGCGGAATGTTGTTCCAGCCGCCGCCCACCTCCCGGCTACTGTCAAAGACGCGCTCCTTCCGCGTGGCGAAATCGGTCCAATACTCTCCAGTGTCAGAAAAAACAAGCGCAGTCATATTATAAACATCAATTGCTTAATTAACACCATATTATCAAATCCCCTACTTCAGAAATTCGGTGAAAATCCGAAGTAGCACTTCCGATTTTCGGTGTAATGGACAAATTTTAGGCTGTTTTAGAGACGATGCACGCTAATGGACAAATTTTAGGCTGTTTTTTCTTGTCAAATTATGCCATGTCGTGAAATGATTGTATCTTTGCACCCGAAAACCGAACTTTGCATAACGGTCGTCTGGCAGATAAATGGGTTCTGTCTGTCTGATGAAACCCTAAAATAGTAAATAGATGGAACCCACCGTTATTATAGTAGGGAAAAGAATGGAGTGCATGAATGAATACTCGACTCCGGGTGGGCAAAAGTCTTTCAATTTTTACTATACAACACACACTTTCTGATGGAAAGAATAAAAAAAGGTTCGGATGTAGTTTTTTGACAGTTTATTTCGTTATTACAGTAAAGAATCCACAATGATTACAGAACGCCCAGTGGGGCGGAAACTTTTTAATGATTGATGAATAATATAGATATATAATAGTAAACTGATTATGAGAAAAAGTAAATTCAAACTAAGGTGGATGCCACTATGGATGGCATTGCTGATGTTCTGTGGGCAGGTCGAAGCCCAGTGCCCTCCGGGCGAGTCGGCCTGCCTGGTGACTGTCGTGTGCGGCGACATGTTCGGCGACGGCTGGAACGGGGGATCGCTCCAGGTGTGGCAGGACACGGTGCTGCGCGGCACGGTATCGCTCTCGTCGGGTTACGAGGGTAGCTATAATGTGCCTGTATGCACGGGAGACACCATGCGCTTCGTGTGGATTGCCGGCCCGCTGGACTACGAAATTTCCTTTAGCATTATCAATGGCGACGGGAGCGAGATTGCCTCGGTGATGCCGGGTGGCGTGACCAGCGGCACGGTGGTGGCAGAGGGGTTCCCTGCGTGCCCCAGTTGTGTGCACCCTATTGGCCTAACCTGCCAGCCCGACAGCACTTATGCCATGGTGACCTGGACGCCGGTGGGCGACGAGTCGTACTGGCTGGTCTATCTGAACGGCGCGATGGTGGCAACGACAAACGTGCCCAGCTACTATTTCGCCGGACTCTCAATGAACAACGACTACACGGTGGGCGTGCGCGCACTGTGCGGCTCGGGCGACACGTCGGACGTGACGGAGAGTAGTTTCCGCACCTCGTGTCCGCCCATGCAGCTGCCCTACTACAACACTTTCGACCGCGAGGCTCTCGGCGAGTTGCCCGCGTGCTGGAATGCTATCACCACTTTCGGCAGCTATCCGCAGGTGTTGGACGAGGAGGCTTACTCCGACTCGCTGGACCTGGTCTTCGGCGCCGCGGGTTGGAACATCGTGACCACTCCCTTGGTGCCGGTGCCGGGCAACGAAATCATTGTGAACTTCCGTGCCAAGTTGGAGAACGGCGTGGACTTGGGCGGTTTCTATCTGTTTGCCGCCCGCCTACGGGTGGGCGTTATGACCGACCTCCACGACACTTCCACCTTCATACCGATGGTGGACGTGCGCACGATGGACAATGTCTGGCGCGACTATGAGTTCAGCACTGCCAACCTCGACCCCACGGCCTCCTACTATGTGGCCTTCTTCTTCAAGGGCACCGATGTGATGATGGGCAACGGCTTTGTGGACGACCTGAGCATTACGCACGACAACGGCTGCCGCCGACCCGAGCGGGTCGATGTGGACAGCGTGGGCTCACGCTGGGCACGCCTCTCATGGCCTTCGGCAGGCGATTCGGCACAGGGCTACTATGTCTATTACTCGCGCGAGAACAACGCTTTTGGTGCCACTTTCTACGACATGGTGGGCGACACCACGGTGGTGCTGCGCGGCCTGGACCAGGGCACTACCTATTATGCCTGGGTGCGGTCGGCATGCGACCAGGACACTTCGGGCTACAAGGCTTCTGCCCCCTTCACCACGGCCATGACATGCGCCCGCGTGACGGATGTGCGGCTGGAGAACGTCCATTACACTGCGGCCCTGCTCGGCTGGCAGTACGACAACCTCAACGGCAGCCCCGCCCAGGGGGCATGGGTGCGGCTGTATGACCAAGAGAGTCCCACCATTGCGATGTTTGACACCCTGGTGAATACCAGCAGTGTGGTGCTGACCGGTCTGACCCCTGGCCACAGCTACACGGCCTACATCAACAGCATATGCCTGACCGACGACCAGAACGACACGGCCAACAGCGCGACCTACACCTTCATGACCAACTCATGCAGCGAGGTGGCGGGCGACGGCAGCACGGCCAGTTCGGTCTATTTCGTCAACACAAACCTCAACTGCAGCTATGCCCAGACTTTATACCGCACAAGCGAAATGCCAAACATCGACACCATCCGGGGCATTGCCTACCGCACTTCGACGGGTGTGAACGAACCGCTAGGAATCACTCTTTACATGGGCAACACCGCCCTGAACAGCCTGAGCGGGACGAGTTATGTTCCACTGAGCGGGCTGACAGCCATGGCGACGGACTATGTGATCAACCCTGGCGAGGCAGGATGGCAAATCATTCGTTTCGACACTCCCTTTGTGCGCGACACGCTGAGCAACCTAGTGGTGGCGGTGAACCACAGCAGTTCGCAGTTCTCCCTGAGTCCGGCCGAATGGTGCTACCACACGACCCCCTATGACGCCACGGTGATGTGGTACAGCTTTGCCCCCATCTCGCCGGCCAACCCCGGTTCCATGTTCGGCTCCACGGTACTGCAAGGGGCTGTGGATGTTCGTTTCTTGGCCGACTGCCAAGTGTCCGACTGCCTGGCCCCGATGGTGGTGGATGTGGAAGCCGACTCTACCAGCCTTACGCTCACTTGGATAGAAGAGGGGCTGCCCGCCACGGGCTATCTGGTGCAGTATCGCCCCCTCACTGCCTCAACCTACATCTCGGCTGGCAGCACCACCGGTACCAGTCACACCATTGCCGGCCTTAGCCCCGCCACTCACTATGCGATTCGCGTGGGAGCCCTGTGCCAGGGTGACACCCTCTGGGAGGAGACTAATGCCGTGACGAACTGCGGCCGGGTACAAGTGCCCTATACAGAGAATTTCGACAGCTATGCCAACGGGGTGATGCCTCCCTGCTGGAACTACAGCCGTGGGGTGGTGGACCACCGCTTCGGCGGCCTCTACTGGCAGCCCACCAGCGGCATTCGCGCCGCCGTGCTGCCCGAATTTGAATATCCTGTCAACCGCCTCGAAATCAACCTGCGGGCCCTCATGAGCCCCATTGGCGAGGGCGAAGGCATCATGGTGGGCGTGACTGACGATGGCGGCACCTTCATCGACTGGCTGGACACCCTCACCGACGAGCAGCAGTCGCTTTCGCGCTACGTATGGCTGAGATATGACTTAAGAGACTACAGTGGCTATGGCAACCACATTGTTTTGGCCCATAAGGCGGTGGGACTGGAAGCCGTGGTGGACGACATCACGGTGGGTGAAGCCGTGGGCTGCCTGCCAGCCACCCAAATAGTGGCCCACAACCTCCTGAATGCCTCCAATATAGTGGTCAGCTGGAACAATCCCAGCCATGCCAGCCGTTGGCAGTTGGCCTGGGACACCGTGGGCACCAACGTGTCTATGGCCACTGGCAACGCCGTGGTGACCGACACCTTCTACTCCCTGCCCCCACTGACCACAGGCGGGAAGTACACGATATATGTGAAAACCCTGTGCGACATGGGTGAGAGTGCTTGGCGCTCGTTGGACTTTGCGGCAGGCAGCGTAGTGATGCCCTTTGTGGGCTCCGACACCGTGACGGGATGCGGACTGATAGTCTACGACCACGGCGGAATGCAGCACGACTACAACCACATGGCCAACTCAACCCTCGTCATCCGTCCCACCGACAGCACCCATGCCTTGCAGATAGTGGGCGGCACCGTGGACCTCTGCCCATGGGGCGGCGACACCCTGCGCATCTATGAGGGCGAAGGCACTAGCGGCACCCTCCTCTACTCGGTCAGTTCCACCTACGGCCCCGAGTCTCTGGGTGTGGCCCTGACCTCAGAGACAGGAGCCTTGACCATTCAGTTTGTGGCGCATAGCGGCTTGTCCGCAAGCGGCTACGAGCTGTTCACCGCCTGTGTGGGGGCCTCGCCTTGCCAGCGGCCCCGCAACGTGACGGTCAATGTCACCTCGCCCACATCGGCCACCGTGTCGTGGACGGGTTCGGCGTTGGACTATGAGGTGACCTACCGCCCCGTGGGCACCGCCCCCTGGCAGCGCATCAACGCCAATGCCAGCCCCCTGACACTGACAGGTCTGGCCTCGGGCACCCGCTATGAACTGTTTGTGAACGGCTACTGCGCCGGCGGGCAACCGTCACCGGCCAGCACCCAGGTGAACTTCACCACGCTTTGCGATGCCTACACCGTCGAGGCAGGCGCACCCATCGAAGAGAGTTTTGAATCGGCCGAATTCCCCGCCATCTGTTTCACAGTACTCAAAGCCCCGGGCAACCCCAACCGTATGAGCCACAGCACCGACAGGGCCTACGCCGGCAGTGCCAGTTTCTGTTTCAGTTCCTACAACCGCACGGGCGACTACAACCAGTATCTCATCTCTCCCATGCTCAACTCGGCCGACAGCCTCACCTTCCGCTTCCGCTACAGCGACATGATGTATGGACAGGAAAAGATGCGGGTGGGCTACTCCGTCACCGGCAACAGCCCCGAAGACTTTGTCTGGACCGACACCCTGACCACCAACGGCATCACCTGGAAACTCTTCAGCGGCGACTTCCCCTCCTCAACCAAGTTCCTGGCCATCAACTACTGCTCCGACTGGCGATACTATGCCTTCGTGGATAGCCTACGTATAGGCGTGGTGGCCAGTGCCGACTGCCAGGCTCCCATCATTGCCAACCTGAGCGAGGAGAACGACCGCATCGTGGTGGACTTCATTGCCGAAGGAACCGTGGAAGCCTATATCACCGACCAGGCCTGGAACGACAACGTGATTGGCGTGACCGCCAGCGGCACCCAACACATCTTCAGCGGATTGCAGCCCAATACCGTGTACACCATAGGTCTGCGAAACCATTGCGCCAGCGGCATCAACTCGCACTGGACCACCCAGCAAGTGGTGACCGCCTCGGAGGGCTGCCCCGCCCCCACCGACTTTGCTCTTGACCAGGAGGGCTACACCTCGGCCACCTTCAGCTGGAGCGGCAACGGCAGCGCGTGGGAAATCAACGTCTTCAACCTCGCCTACAACCGCAGTTTCACCGTCACCCAAAGCCCCTTCACGGTGGAAGGACTCGACCCTGACGTCACCTACCGAGCCAAGATACGCAGCCTGTGTGACGGAATGCCCGGCAACTGGAGCCAAAACATCATCACCTTCACCACCATGTCGTGTGAGCCCGTCTGGGATGTAGAAAGCGAAATATTGGACCAAGAGAGAGGCGTGGCGATGATTCGGTGGCAGGGACAGGGCGGCCCCTATCAGCTTCAGTACGGCCTCCAGCACTTCGACACCGACGGCGGAACCACCGTTGATGGCATCACCGACAACTTCTACCGCATCGAAGGGCTGAACCCCGAAGAGGAATACGATGTCTATGTGCGGACACAATGCGCCGAAAACTCCTTCAGCATCTGGAGCGATCGGTGTAAGATAACATTTAACGCAACGGCAATCGACAGAGCACAGGAAGGTCTAAGCGCCCGTCTGTACCCCAACCCTGCCAAAGAGTCTGCCACACTCACCCTCGCAGGTGTCAACGACCACCTGACAGTGCAGGTCATGGACATGGCCGGACGCACAGTCATGCAACTGCCAGCTCAGTGTCACGAAGGCTGCAACATACAGTTGCAACTGAAAGGCCTGCGACAAGGCATGTACTTTGTGCAGATTTCTGGCTCGAAGGTTCACATTGTCAAGAAACTGATTGTGCGGTAGGACCGTCTTTCTCTTACCTTTATACTTTGGAGGGTGTCTAAAAAGGCACCCTCCTTTATTTTTACCCCAAATCAGTCACTATGCTTATACCGGAAATGCTGATATGGCATTAAAGAGACTTAATCAGTAGACGGCGTAATGACCGATTTGGGCTAAATGTAGTTTACGCTAAGGACTGGGGCACCGGTCACCGCATAAGATAATATGTAGAAAACAAAAAAGGCGGTCACCAGACCACCTTATTGTACCCCGGGAGGGACTTGAACCCTCACTTGAAACGTCCCTATTTTTCGATTTGTAAGGCATTGGAGGCGAATGGTTTATATTTTAAAAATTGACGATTTTTTGGGTTTTTTGACGCGGTATTGTCGCAATTGGGGGACGTGAACCGCTTTTGTTATAAATAGTTACAAAGAATTGACGTTGTGAAAATTGCGGCGATAAGGGACATGAACCACCTGTTTTTATATGTTAAAAATGGAGTAGGGTTTCCGTGGTAATATATTTATTATTTTTTTTTGTGTACTTTTGCAACATGGGAAATGTAATTGTTTTATTATATGACTATTTCAAACTCAACGGATTAAAACATTTTATTCGTTCTATGTTGATACCTCTATTCCTATCTGCAACTGCTTTTTTCATTCTTCGCTATGGTGGTGTTTCTGTCCTGAAAAAGGTTCTCACCTTCATGGGTACTTCCAGCAACATACTCGGTATTCTACTTGGCTTCCTAATTGCCGTTCTTGCGCTCTTGGTGTCTTCGAACAATGAGAACATTAACAGGACAAAGAAGACTCCGATAGAAGTAACGTCACTTGGCAAAGAAAAGTCGCTTTTCGACCTTCTTGTGGCCGACATCACCTGGACCACTTTCTGCACAGCTTTCGGGCTTCTTTTGTCCCTCATTGCTTTGCTCTTTGACTATAAAACCATCTTTTCTTCATACGCCATTGTACTTGTCCTGGTAATGGTATTGACCTACTGCATCTGCCAGACAATCGAAGTGGCCCTACATCTGTATCTCGTGCTTAAGGCAAAACAAGACTGAGCCGTCTACATGGCCGCATAATCCAACAGCAGGCTAAACATATCCCTACTATTCAACTCACCAGTTCCGTCCGGTCCATCGTACTTCTCAACCTTATCTGACGATATGCGGAACAATTTCTGCATATCTACGACCATTTCGTGGTCATCCTCGTCATATCCCTTCACAAAGACATTGGTTATGCTGTCTTCGTTATCTCCATGCATGTGATTGGCAGCATCCATAGCCATCTCTTCAATATTCTTCTTTCTCTTTGCTTTGACAGAGACCTTGACGTTATTCTCGACATGAATAATGTCTTTACTGAATGAAGAAAACTTGTCAGTCAGTATTTTCTTATCAAAGCTCACCTCTATAGCGGAAGCTCTTTTCATCCGTTGCATTTCTGTGAAAAAGCTGTTGCACATTTGAACATCCACTCTGATGGCCGAAGAGGTTTCGTCTGGGTACATCTCTCTGAAAAACTAGGTAAGGTAATTCTTGAAACTATTGGAATTGAAACGGGAACTAGTTCTCTGTAAAATCAGCGAAACCAGAGGTCTCTCGTTCAGTTCGATTTTTAGAGCGAAATAAACGCGGTCTTTGTCACCCTCCTTCATGCTTCTTGGATTGTCTCTTTCGGTTAGTTCCTCAGTGTCTATAATTGGTGGCCTGTAGTCTCTTTTGGCTACGGCAAAAATACCATAATACACTAGGTACCTTTCGTACTCTTTTATGTTTAGAACCTCTAAGAAACAAATCTTGTTGTTCTTTAAGTTGAACTTGCGGTCTTTCTTATCCTTGTAGGATATAAATTCGAGCAAATCGCCGACCTCGACAAATGGTGCTTCTTCTTTAACCTTATCCTTAATGGTTGTCTTAACCAAACTATAGTGCTGAAAATTGACTTGTGTTTTACTCATTGTTGATTTTCCTCTTTTAGTACAACGGCTGCCAAAGAAATAATGGTTGATTTAGAATTGCTAGACATAATCTTTATATTTTTATTATTAACAATTATTTTTCTGTGGCTAAATGCTCTATTGTGCGGGATAGGGACTTGATTGTTTCCTGTTGGCTGGTGAGGAGGGCTAGCAGTTCGGCGGGTGCCTGGATTGACATGTCGCCATTGCTGGCATTAGCTTGGGGTGCAGAGGCCACAGCCATGTTTTTTAGGTTGTTTTTCCGGAGCATTTCGCCTTTTTCGAGCAAAAGCCAATCAGCAGAAAGCTCAGGAAATATAATCAAAATTTCGCTTATTTTTGCTGAAGAAAGACTACTTTCCATACTTTTTCCACCAAAATTTGATTGAGGGACGGATATTTTTTTATAAAAATCCCCCTTTGGTATTCCTTGATGTTCAGCAAATTGTAATAATCTTAATTTAATTTCATCAATTTTTCGTTCTTTTTTATCTTGCATAATTGAAATTTTTATTATTTTTGCACCACAAAACGAATACAAAACGAATACAAATATACAACAAAAAACACAAATACGGAAAAATAATACACTATGGAAGACAATAAAACAATAAACCGAGCAACTGACATCCGGATGGCAGCAGTGCTTACCTCTTTGGCATCCGACCTAATAATCCATCATTCCGACAATGACATGGAAAGCACTTGGGGAAACCTCAATCCCGAACAGGATAAGCTGCGCACAGCCTTTAGAACGGTTTCACAGGCAAAAATGGAGTTAGAAAAGTACATCCATGAATACCAACCCGGCCTGGACATCAGGCCTTTGGTGTCACAGGTAAAAGAAGCCTTAAAGCCGTATTTTGATGTAAAAAGACAGGAAGGAGGTGCAGCATGATTTTCTTCTGCATCGACCGTCGCGGCATCATCGTGCCCACCACTGTGCCAGGTACCTGCTACGAGCTGGACACTGATGGCACCATGAGCGAAGATCTTGTTCGCAGCTCTATGGCCATGTACACCTTTGTGACCGATGAGTTCAAGAGGCTCCAAGATTTCATCAGTCAGCTCGACAGCCGCCTGCTGCGCCTGGAACAGGCCGAAGCCCTGCGCCGCGAGTCGGGCTGGAGGCTATACATGCCCACAGATCTGAGCGATTAAACTAAAATATAACAAACAAACAGAAAGGAAGAAAAAATGAACAAAAACACGAAAAACCCTCTAGAGGAAAAAACCGAAAACATCAGCGAATCCCGCCCCTCACGCTACGAAGCCTTGGAAGGAGGTGAGCAATGAAGTATTTTATTGACAAAGTGAACACCTGGAGCCCTGCCAACCGTAAATGCAAGGAGTTGCAGTCGTTCGTCACCGAATTCCGGCAGACGCTTATCCCCGACGATGCCGCTGTAGAGGAACTCATGAAGGAGATCCAACAGAAGGTGGACGAACTGAACAAGACATACCCGCGCACAAAGCGTCTCGAAGTAAGAAAGGATGGCAACTTCGTGGCTTGTTACAACGATGAGCGCAAGGTTGACGACCAATATGTGTTCACGTTCCATATCGAGAAGGTAAGACAGACCTACAAGACCCTCGAAATGATGGTAGATTCGAAAGGGGGTGAAGCATGAATAGCACAGGAGGAAGCAAGATCCACCACATCAAGGCCAATCCGGAACCGGCATTCGTGCCCCTGACAGACGAAGTGCGGGCACTGCCGATCCAGAAGGGGAAATGGTATATGCTCGCCAGTCCGGAACAAGTACTACCAGACCTCTATGATTCGGACCTAGACTCGGAAGAGCTATACAAGGTCATCATGTCCGGTGCCACCCTCATCGCCATACTGGACAAGCCCAAGACACTCCCCAAAGATCTAGAGCCCGATATGGTATGGACACAAGCCCAGGAGATCGACCGGCAAGCCAAAGACGTCCCCATTGGGGGCACATTTGAACACCAAGGCAAGACGTTCAAAGTAGTAAAGGAGGTCAATCACTGTCTTGGTTGTTACTTTGCTGGAGAGAGCAAGTGCCCTGAGCAATATTGTTACGGCTTCACCAGGTCGGATGCCACTGGCGTTGTTTTTGAAAAGATCTGAGAACTACTAAATAAAATGAATTATGGCAGAGAAAAGAAAATATGAATTGGTCTTCAGCCGGGGCTGGGCCCAGATGGCGAGGGAGCAGTTCGGCATCGACCAGGTTAAGCTGCTGCGCATAGCCCGTTCAGGCGGTATAGGCTTACCCCCGGAGAGCATAGAGATCTACCGCTATCTATGGGAGAACCGCCTGATGATGTTCCGTCCATGCTACCTGAAGACCTTTGAGCGGAACGACAAAATGTTCAAAATTAAAAACAACCAACCATGCCCTCGACGACCACAGCCCCTCAGGGCTTCTACACCCACCGCACCCGCAACTACGACGGGACGTTCAACCAATATGTGGTATTGGTCGAGATTGTGGGGCAGACATCACAGAGCTACCGAGTGCGGCTGCTGCAGCCTCTGCTCGGGCATCAAATAGGGAAACTAATGACCGTGAGGCAGCACAACGTGCGGCTGAAGGGCGTACGATTCCCCCAGCGCGAAGTAGACAACAGCCGCAAGTGGTGGCAGAATTGACAAGAAAACACTTTTTATTAACCAATCTAAATTTTATTTATCATGTATCATTCATTCATTATCATCTGCGCAATGTTCGCCATCCTGATGGTGATTAACCTTGCGATGAAAGACGAAAAACGCAACCAGAAACTCCAAGACCTGGAGAGCCAGGTGCACGGCTTGAACTACGAGCTGTCGCAGATCCATGCCGACCACAACAAATCAATGGCACAGCTGCTGGCCAGTGCCGAAGCCCTGAAAGAGGCCGTCAAGTCGGGACAGGACATCGCCCACCAGGACCGCAAGATGATCAACGACAACGTGCGGCCGATCGTTGGCATAACAACCGGTATCCTCAACCAAATGGCTGCCTGCAATGGCCACGCAAAAGAATTGACCCGTAGCACCAACGAGCTGCACAAGCTGCTGCAGCACATCTCCACAGTGTCTGGCCTGGGCCTGCCCGGAATGACGGAAGAACAAATAGAGGAGCTGCGCATCAGCTTCCTCTCGATGAACCATCGCAGTTTTCTCGAAGTCACGAAGAGAATGGGCGGAAACGATGCCGAGCCGGCAGCCGGTGAGCCGGCCCGAGCCGAAGAGACGCCGGACTGTACTGCTCCTAATTCCGAAATGGCGATACCCTCCAACGAGGTCCAGTGCCAACAAGAGTAATCACTTTCTTTCATGATTTGGGCTTCCTCCTCTTTGTGCGAGCCAGGCGGCACACTAGTACTAGTAAACGGCCGGGGCAGATCCGGCAGGAGGAGCAGATAAACTAAAAAAACACTAAGACATGGGAATCCAACTTGATATTTTTGACGTGGGCGTAATCGACACTGAGATGCCCTGCATCATAGAAGCCGAATTCGGCTACGCGCTGAAGACCGCTAAGGAATACTGGCTCATCCGAAACAATAAGGACATACAGCATGTTCCGTACTACTACAGGAACGTCATCCACGACTCGTGCGCACGCGCACGCCAACGACTGGCCGAACGCGGCGTAGACCTCAATCGCAACAAACACTTCAGGGAGCTATAGCACCATGTATCTAGACGAAGAAACCAAACAAAAGATCCTCGACGCGGCCACCATGGAGGCCGTGCTGGGCAAATACTTCAACAACCACAAAGACGGCAAACGCCACCACTACGAATGCCCGTTCTGCAACGACGGCCGCCTTGAGTATGCCCCCAGCAAGGGAATAGTGAAGTGCTTCAAATGTGGCTACGGGGCGAAGACCCCCGTGCAGCTGCTGATGGACACCAAGAAGATGGAGTGGAAGGATGTGATAGCGATGCTGGCCCAAGACTTCGGCATCACCATACCCGATAAAGATTATCCAACCGGCACCCTGCCCGACAGCAAGGCCACCACACCCGCCAAGGCCAAGAGCTTCTGCACCCGGCAGCTGGAGGCCTCCGGCCTGAGCGTGCGCGACGTGCGGGCCATCTGGAAAGAAGACGGCGTAGACCGGCAGGCCAGCCCCATCTTTGCCGGCACAGTGGATGCCTACGGCAACATCACCACCACAGGCGACGACATGGTCATCCAGTACCTTAACCTGGATGGAAAACCGATGACATATACCGACAAGCGCAAGGGCAAAGGCGAGCAGAAAGGCGTGGAAAAGCCTTACTTCCGTGTGCGCTGGCAGTTCCCTGAGAGCCACCTTCTGCGCGATGGAACAATGTGCAAGTACAAGAGCCCGGCAGGCAGCAGCGTGATGCTGTATGTCCCCGAGGCACTGCGCAGGGCCTATCGTAAGGCCGAACAGCTGCCCGACCTCTATTTCACCGAAGGCGAGAAAAAGGCCGAGGCAGTGAGCAAATACGTTGGTCCGGCCTTCGGCATGAGCGGCATCAACAGCATGGCCGGAAGAGATCACCAGTTCCCCGAATCCGTCGTGCGGGTAATCGAGCAATGCCACGTGCGGCGGGTGTACTTCATCATGGATGCCGACTGGAACGACCTCTCCCACCACCTGGATCCCGAGAAAGATGCCACCATGCGGCCGCGGGCCTTCTTCGCGGCCGCCCGCAACTTCCGCGACTGGTTCCAGACCCTGAAGAACCGCAATATAGACGTAGAGGTGTACCTGGTGCTGGGCAAAGGCGAGCAGAAAGGCGTGGACGACCAGCTGATGATGATGAGGCCGAACACCGACCGCTACAAACAGCTGATAGCCGAGGGAACCAACAACGTGGCCGCCGGCGGCCAGACAGAACTCTTCGACATCATCAAGATATCCACCATCACCGATGCCAAGCTTCAAAAGCTGTGGGGGCTGGGCAACGTGGACGAGTTCTTGGCCAAACATTTCGAACAGCTGAAGGGGCAGGAAACCTTCAAAGCCTTCCGCAACCTGTGGCGTGTGAACGAAGAGGGAAAGAAAGAACTGGCGCAGGAACTGCTTGACGACGAGACCTTCTGGACCGAGATAGAGCGCACGGCCAGAGACGGCAGCCGATACGTGGACTACAAGTTCGACCTCGTTAACCTGGTGCACTTCCTCGAAAACCGCGGCTACCATCGCTACGTGGAAGAAAATGGTGAACACAGCCTGGTGCACCTCACCGGACAACGGATAGAGCGGGCGCTGCCCATCGAAATGCGCGACCAGGTAGTAGACCTGGCCAGACAGATCTGCAACAAAGAGGCCCTGAACATGATCTATCGAAACCACACCAACTACCTCGGCCCGGCCAACATGAGCCTGGTGTCGGTCTTCCAGCCTGAATTTCCCACTCCGGAAAGAGAAAGGCAGGTGCTGCTGTTCAAGACTAAATACTGGGAGGTGAGCAATGAAGGCATCGTGGAACACGACCTGAGCTGCAGCCCTTTCAACTATTGGCAGCAAGACCTGATACCCTTCGATGCCCACACCCTGAAGGGACGACTGGTGACCGTCAGCCACACCGATGAAGGCTTTCAGATCAGCCTGGGCGACGAGGCTGAGAACTGCGACTTCCTGAGGTTCCTCATCCTCACCAGCTGGTTCGACTGGGACAAGAAAATGGACGAAGACCGCAGGCTGAAACCGGAATATGACGGCCTGACTCTAGACCCAGAAGAATACAAGATGCACCTGCTGTCGAAGATGACGGCCATCGGCTACCTGCTGCACCAATACCACAACCCCGCCGTAACCAAGGCCGTCATAGCTCTGGACGAGCGCATCAGTGCCGTTTGCGAGAGCCAGGGCCGTAGCGGCAAGTCGCTCATCAGCGTGGCCCTGGAGCAGATGATAAACGTGGTGACCATCCCGGCCAAGGGACTGGACCTGGTGGGCGACCGCTTTGCCCTGGAGCAGGTGACACCGCAGACGAGGGTAATCACGCTGGACGACATCGACATCAATTTCGACTTCGAACGGCTCTTCCCCTCCATCACCTCCAGCGTCATCGTCAACGGCAAGGGCACCAAACGCTTCAGCCTGGAGGGCCACAAGAAACCTAAATTCTACATCACCACCAACCACACCCTCAACAACAACACCGGCAGTGCCCGCGACCGCCAGTTCAAGATAGCCTTCAGCAATTACTTCGACGACACCTTCAAGCCCGAAGCCGAATTCGGGTGCCAGTTCTTCAGCGAGTACTGGGACGCGGAGCAATGGAATCTCTTCTACAACTTCATGGCCGAGTGTCTGCAGCTGTACTTCGAGGCCCAGCACAACCACTGGGGCGTGAACGGCAGCGGCCTGATAGAGGCTCCGTGCGAGAATCTGGAGAAACGACAGATACGCCAGCAAATGACCGAGGGATTCTACCGCTGGATCATGGACTACTACCGCATCGACGAAGACAATCCCTACGAGACTGCCGGCACCGAGCTGCGCAACCGCATCGAGCGGCAGAAACTCTTCGAGAGCTACAAAGAGAGTGTCAACCGGCGCGAGCTGCAGTACATCACCCCGCAGAAGTTCTGGCAACGGCTGATACTGTTCTGCCGCTACTTCGGCTACAGCCTCAATCCTCAGATCATGCACGACTCCCATGACCGCCCCGGACACGACAAGAGCAGCGGGGTGGAGTACATCACCATTTCAGAACAACCCTTCGAAAGTACGCCAGCCTAAGGCCCTTTCGGGATGTCTATAGTGTTTTTAGGATGGCCTCCGGACGAGTTCCGGGGGCTTTTTTTCTGCCTCTGGCACCGATAGTTGGCGACCGGGAGCGACAAAACGTATTCTTTAGGGGCTGCTTGGGAGCGACAAAACGTATTCTTTATGGGCTGCTTGGGAGCGACAAAACGTATTCTTTATGGGCTGCTTGGGAGCGACAAAACGTATTCTTTCTCACACGCGCCGGCAGGCTCTTTTTCTCGGC
>ODAI014427511.1_pt1 | contig 42213 bp, 49 predicted proteins | sample 1539321 | NCBI WGS metagenome assembly ODAI01 (sample SAMN02144231, study PRJEB22623) | gut metagenome | biome: sheep rumen | host: Ovis aries | place: New Zealand
GCAGGACGATGCTTGCTGAAGCATTCGCGGCAGTAAACGGGGCGTTCGTTTTTCGGCTCGAACGGCACCTCAGTTTCTTTGCCGCATTCAGCGCAGATGACCGTAAACATTTGACGGGGTTCGCCGCCTTCGCGAGTACTTTACGTTGAACAGCGGCGCAAATCGTTGCTATGAAAAAAGCCCGATTGAGTTCGGGCTAATTTTTTTGTCGATATTAGATTTTATTAGAAATGTGCTCGCCGCGCAGGACGATGCTTGCTGAAGCATTCGCGGCAGTAAACGGGGCGTTCGTTTTTCGGCTCGAACGGCACCTCAGTTTCTTTGCCGCATTCAGCGCAGATGACCGTAAACATTTGACGGGGTTCGCCGCCTTCGCGAGTGCGTTTACGTTTGTCACGGCAATCGCGGCAACGTGTAGGCTCGTTCTCGAAGCCCTTTTCGGCATAAAATTCTTGTTCGCCCGCGCTGAAGATGAATTCTTTTCCGCAGTCCTTGCATACGAGTGTTTTGTCTTCAAAAGCCATAAATAAATCTCCTTACAACCAGAAAAATTCGTTTGCTTAATCCGAGTTCCCCCGAATCAATGCTTACGAATTATATCACGCTTTACAAAAAAAGCAAGATGGGGAAAAGAAAAGAAACACGCCAATTTGACGTGTTTCTTGGAAATTCGTATTGGAGCGGGCAATGGGAATCGAACCCACCTCTAAAGCTTGGGAAGCTCTCATTCTACCGATGAACTATGCCCGCGCAACGTGACGTTGCATCCAGTGTGCGCGTTGCAATGTTATGAAAATCCTAAGCAACACGCCGCGCCGGAACATTTTCACAATTTTAAAATACAATTACTACTCATTCAAACGCGCAAATTTTAGCATTCCCGCGATTATTCGTCAAGCCCGATAAAAATTTTTTCAGCGGCAGTGATTCAAGTTGCGTGAAAATTCCCTGCGTGTTAAAATCAATTCAAGAAATAGGAAAGGTGGTATAAGCAATGGTTCACATAGTCGGAGCGGGACCGGGCGACCCTGAATTAATCACCGTCAAAGGGCAAAGACTTCTTAGCGAAGCGGACGTTGTGATTTATGCGGGCTCGCTCGTCAATGAAGAAATTTTGCGATACTGCAAGCCCGAAGCGGAAATTTATAATTCCGCGCAGATGATGCTCGAAGAAATTTTGCATGTCATAACGCTGGCGGAAAAAGCCGGCAAAACGACCGTCCGACTGCATACGGGCGACCCGTCGATTTACGGCGCAGTTCAGGAGCAAATGGACGCAATGCAAGCACGCGGCATTGAATTCGACGTGACGCCGGGTGTAAGTTCATTTTTAGCGGCGGCGGCGGCACTCAAGCAGGAATACACGCAGCCGGGCGTAACTCAAACAGTAATAATCACGCGGCGCGGTGGACGTACTCCCGTCCCCGATTCCGAATCGCTCAAAAAACTTGCGCAACACCAAACGACGCTTTGCATATTTTTATCAGTAAGTCTTTTGGACGACATAAAACGCGACCTAATGTCAGCGGGCTTTAAATCGTCAACGCCGGTTGCAGTAGTTTATAAGGCGTCGTGGCCAGGCGAAGAAAAAGTTATCAAAGGGCGGCTCGATACGATTGTTCAGCAAGTCAGAGAGGCGAACATTGACCGCACGGCTTTAATTATCGTCGGGCAGTGTTTGAATTCCGAGAACCGGCAAAAATCTAATTTGTATTCTCCAAAATTTAGTCATATGTTCAGGCAGGCGATATTTTAAATTGAGAACAGCAATTATATCACTAACAGCGAACGGCGCACGGCTTGCCGAAAAAATTTCGTTGAAAGTTGGCGGGCAAACGTTTGCAAAGGGCAGGAATTTTACTAAACTTGCCAATTTAGTCGAAGAGATTTTTGGAAAGTTCGACGGACTTATTTTTATCTGCGCGGCGGGCATTGTCGTGCGAATGATTGCGCCGCACATAGTCAGCAAGCTCAGCGACCCGGCTGTTTTAGTTATCGACGAGCGCGGGCATAATGTCATAAGCCTTTTAAGCGGGCACGTTGGGCGGGCAAATGAACTTGCGGTCGAGATAGCAAAGGCGATTGAAGCTAACCCCGTTATCACGACAGCAACCGACGTTGAAGGGCGATTTTCAGCTGACACGGTAGCTTCACGGCTCGGACTTCTTCCCGAACCAAAAGAGGCGATTAAAGCGATAAACGCGGCGATTTTGCGCGGGGAAGATGTTTTTGTTACGGCGGGTGATGTGCGCTTGAATTTAATCCCGCAGAATTTAATAGCGGGCGTAGGGTGTCGGCGCGGAACGTCATCGCTGAAAATATTCGAGGCAATTCAGCGGGCTTGCGCAATGATTCATCAGCCGATAGAGCGCGTGAAACTTTTAGCAAGCGTCGACGTTAAAAAAGATGAAATCGGGCTAGTATCGTTGGCGGAGGTTATGGGGCTTGAAATAAAATTTTTCTCCACAACCGAGCTACAAAAGAAAATCGACGAGTACAAACTTGAAGAATCAAAATTCGTCACGCGGTCAGTTGGCGTCGGAAATGTCTGTGAGGCGGCGGCGTTATGTTGCGTCGATGAGGCACGTTTTGCCCTGCCGAAAACAGCGTTTAAGGGCGTGACGGTTGCTTTATTATGGGAAAAATGAATTATAACTTAGATAAACGCATTGAACGCGAAATTATTTCCTTTGCTAAAAGCTTTGGCATAAAAAAATTGATTTTATTTGGCTCGCGGGCTCGCGGCACTAATCGCGAACGTAGCGACATTGATTTAGCCGCGCTGGGCGGCGATATTTTTAGTTTTGCTGAAGCTGTCGACGAAAAAGTAAATACCTTGCTATCATTCGACGTTGTAAACCTTGATGATAATCTTGACGACGATTTTAAAGCCGAAATTGCCTGCGACGGAATTATTTTATACGAGGAGGTTCCCGCCGCCGTGAAAAAGTTCGACGTTTTTGTTAAAAGCTTGGACGTTTTGCTAAATGCTAAACGCGAAATTGACAGCGAAATTTATAGCATGGGCATTATCGGGCAATTCAATCTGACTTTCGAGCTTTCTTGGAAGGCTTTACGCGAAGTTCTCTTAATTCACGGCGTAAACAAGGCGGAAACCGGTTCGCCACGCGAAATTATTAAGGCAGGTTACGAATTTCATTTCATTTCAGACGAGGAAATTTGGCTTGATATGCTTAAACGCAGAAATCAATCAATTCACATTTACGACGAAGAAATTGACATTAAGCTTGCCAATTTAATTTTCGATAAATATTTGTCTGCATTTGTAAATCTGCGCGACGAATTGGATAAAAGAACTAAAAATCTTTCGGAAGGTGATAATATTGCTTAAAAAAATCTTGATTGGCGTAGTAGTTTTGGGCGTAATCGTGGTCGCGCTTATTGGTTACGGCACTTACACAGCCGCCGACGAAGTTTTAAAACAACACGAGCCGCAACTGCGCCAATATCTTCAAATGGACGAGGCCGCACAGAATAAATACGTTCTAGACAATATCATCGAGGTTTCTGCGAAGGTTGACCTCGATAAGGACGGCAAACCCGAAGATAAAGAAAAAATCGAACGCTTTCTGAAATTAAATACACAACCAGATATTCAAAAAGCTCTTGTCGACGTCGGACGCTCGACCGTAGCAAAGTTTATTATAATGTCTGAACCAATCGTCAAGGATATGACGCCCGATATTAAAGCAAAATACGAAAAAGAAGCCGAAGAATTCGATATGCGCGCCGAAAAATATAGAAAACTCATTGAGGCCGCTGACCCAAGCCTTGTAGCGGATAAATAATTTTTGGCGGCGTGGAAAAATCTTTCTGAAAATCGCGCGGCGTCTCGAATAAAATTCCGCGCAGATTCGTCGCTAACACGTCGTACAGCAAAATTTTTTGATACGGTTCTAAAGTTCTATGCCGTTCGTAAATATCCCGCCGATTTAAATGCTTTGTAACCTTCGTGATTATCGGCGGGTTTATTTTTTTTAGCAAAGCTCGCCCGCGCTCGTTGAAGGCTAAAATTCTTGCGCAAGTCACCGCGTCCAGTTCTGAAATTTCTTCCGATGTCACGTCCAGTAGAAAATATAAAAGCAAGCGGCGTATTCGGCTCGCGGTGTATCGTCGCCCGATTAAATTTCTTATCAGCTCTGGAAAAGTTTTTGCCGACGCTGATTTTATTAGGGCAAATTCTAAACCTTCCGTCATGCCGTAAATTTTTCGCAGTTCGTCGGCGCGGGCAGTTAAAATTTTCGCAAGCAAAGGACGCAGTAATAAATTTTCGTCAACTAAGCCCGAAAGTTTTTCTGCGCGGAGTGCGATTAAAGTTTCTTCGCTGACTTGTGCGGAAATTTTTTCCCACGCCGGAAATTTTTCGTAGAGAGCCGCCCGAATTGCCGACGCGCTAGAAAATTTTTTCTGTAAAGTTAAATCGTCATAAGCTGCACCGATTCTTTTTATCACTAGCGGCGAAAATTTTTCCGGCAACGCCCGCAAATATTCTATCGCTAAAATCGTGTTGGGTTGGCGCAAAATTTCTTCGTCAAGCTTTGTGACTTCCGATAAAATTTTTGTGACTGCCGCCGCGTATGAAATGCCCTGCGACATGTGCGAATGAAGTTTTTCTGTAAAATTTTTATTATCGAATACACGCGCCGCCAATTTCAATTTCTCCACGTCGGCGAACTCTGCGCCAAATGCTAGCGTATCGACGACGCCTAAGCTTTTTAGCAAGCTGATTCCGCCGCGTGCAAAACCTTGCGCACTCCGCACCGCCGATATAAACGGCAATTCTAAAACTAAATCAACGCCGCCTAATATCGCCAACTTTGCCCGCGTCCACTTATCCAAAATTGCCGGCTCGCCGCGTTGCGTGAAACTTCCGCTCATCACCGCGATTATTTCTGCGCCGGTGCATTTTTTAATTTGCGCTATTTGGTATGCGTGCCCTGCGTGAAATGGATTATATTCCGCGATTATCCCGACCGCCATTTTTTTATCCCCAATTCCTTGCAACAAATTTTCATTTGGTGTATACTTCGCAACGGATAGCAAATCATGAAAAAAATCTGTACATGAGGTGATTATATGAAATTCCTTAACGTAAGGAGACTCGTTGCGGCAACTGTTCTCGGCGCGTTTACATTTTATTTTCCTATGACTGCTGATGCCAGAATTCACGACCCGAAAATTGAAACTAAATTTGTTGAGAAAAAAACTTTGCCGACTTTGCGCGAACGAGTTTCCGAAACTATGAGCCAGTTTAAACCCGATAACGAAAATTATTTCGACGCCTTCAACACGCAAGAAAATTTCCCCGTGCCAACGACGACTTCGCCCGCTGACACTTCGATTATCGGCACGCCTATGGCGACCCAACAACAATGCGTTAAATATCTCCTGCGCAATAACCCTAAGCCCAATCTAAAAGTTTCGGCTGAAGAAATTGTTGCTTACTACTACGAAGAGGGCAGGCGCGAAGGGATTCGCCCCGACGTTGCTTTTGCTCAAGCTCTCAAGGAGACGGGCTTTTTCCGCTACGGCGGCGATGTTATTCCCGAACAAAATAATTATTGCGGACTCGGTACGACGGGCGGCGGCGTCAAGGGCGAATTTTTTTCCACGCCGCAAATAGGAGTTCGCGCCCATATTCAGCACTTATTAGCATATTCTTCGACGCGCCGTCCAACTATGCCTGTCGTAGACCCGCGTTATAGTCTCGTCCGTCAAGCTTACGGTTCGCGCACGCTCGGCACGTGGCAAGATTTGAACGGTCGCTGGGCTGTTCCCGGACGTTATTACGGTCAAGAAATTTTATCAATGTTCAAGGATATTTTAATTCAGTAAAGTTACGGTGACAATCATGCCAGAAAACAAAATGCAACGCGGGCTTAAAAATCGCCATTTGCAAATGATAGCTCTTGGAACGGCGGTCGGCACGGGATTATTTTACGGCTCGACCGCAACTATCGCTATGGCGGGACCTGCAGTCTCTCTAAGCTATCTTATCGGCGGGATTATTATTTTTCTTATCGTGCGTATGCTCGGCGAAATGTCGGTTGAGGAGCCGGTCAGCGGTTCTTTCAGCTACTACGCTTCTAAATATTGGGGCGAATTTCCTGGCTTCCTTGCGGGCTGGAATTATTGGTTCCTCTATATTCTCGTGAGTATGGCGGAACTTAGCGCGGTTTCGATTTATCTTGGCTATTGGTTCCCCTACCTGCCCAAATGGGTTGGCGTGCTGGCTTGCTTGATTATTATTACTGTGATTAATCTTGTGACTGTCAGCGCGTACGGCGAAATTGAATTTTGGATGGCGGGAATTAAAATCACAGCGATTATCGGAATGATTCTGCTTGGCTCGTATTATATTTTCACCGACCCCGACCCGTTCCCAGAAAATTTTTCTTATCTATGGGATCACGGCGGCTTTTTCCCGAATGGAATTGAGGGAATGATAATGTCGCTTGCGCCGGTGCTGTTTAGTTTTGGCGGAATTGAGCTAATCGGAATCACGGCGGGAGAGGCTGAAAATCCTGATAAGACAATCCCCCGCGCAATCAATCAAGTTATCTACCGCATTTTGATTTTCTATGTTGGCACAATGATTGTCCTTATGACGCTTTGGCCTTGGAATGAAGTTGGCAAGGATGCAAGTCCTTTTGTCCAGATTTTCAGCAATGCCGGCTTTACGTCGACGGCGAATATTTTAAATTTCGTGGTGCTGACGGCGGCAGTAAGCGTTTACAATTCGGCGATTTATTCCAATTCGCGCATGCTTTACGGCTTAGCCAAGAGCGATAACGCGCCGAGATTTTTTGAAAAACTTTCGCGGCGCGGCGTCCCTGTCAACGGAATTTTAGTTTCGTCGGGGATAACGCTTTTGGCGGCGATTCTGAATTACATTTTGCCAGAAGAAGCTTTTATGTATATGATGTCAATCGTCACGGGCGCGGTCGTCACAAGTTGGGGCTTAATCGTCTTGACGCATTTAAAATTCCGCAAGCATTGCGACGCGGTCGGCATAGTTCCAAAATTTAAATCGCTGTTCTATCCGTTCGCCGATTATTTATGCTTAGCGTTTTTGGCGGGCATATTAATAATTATGGCAATGATGGACGAAATGCGCCTTGCGGTAATCGTTATGCCGCTTTGGATTTTAGCCATTCGGCTTTTCTACAACTACAAGAGGCGTTAAAAATTTATGGAGTCGAAAAAAATATTGCGCCAAAAGTTTTTAGCTAAGCGGGCGTCTGTTCCGATAGCCGAGCGCGATAGAATTAGCCGCGAGCTGATAGAAAAATTCTTAGCGACTGAAATTTATCAGAGCGCGAAAATTTTAATGGCGTATGCGTCCATGCCCGAAGAATTACAGCTGAACGAATTGTTCGCGGCGTGTCTTGCCGATAAAAAACTTTTGGCGATACCGCTGATAATTGGCAAGGGTGAAATTCGAGCGGTTGAAGTTCCCGACTTTGATTCTTTGGAAATTGGCGCGTTTAATATTCCGACCGTCAAGAAGGAGCAAAGAAATTTTATTGAACCCGCGCAGATTGATTGCGTAATTGTTCCAGGCGCGGCATTTGATAAAACGGGCGGGCGATTAGGATTGGGTGGCGGCTACTACGATAGATTTTTGCCACGTGCCGTCAATGCTAAAAAAATTGCATTCGCCTATGATTTTCAAGTCGTAGAGAGCTTGCCGCTTGAGCCTCACGACGCAAAAATAAATGCCGTCATGACGCCAAAAACTATGTTAGAATTTTGAAAAACTTGACAAAATCGCCGTCGCGCAGTATATTACGCGGCGGTTTTTGATTGAGCACGAACGCGGCGACAAAGTTCGAACTGCAAAATGCTCAATCGCGTCAACTGTTTGGTTACTTTTTAAAAGTAACCGCGACGCTTTTGGATTTTAACATTTTGTTCTATTTTGAAAGGGGGAAAGCTGCTCCGAAGCAAAGAGGCGACCATAAGCAGTCGTCCTGCTTGGGACGCGACAAGATGTTGCGTCAAGCGGCGGAATGATGAAGCGCAAAATATTTAAAACACTTGAGACAATTAGAAAAAAATTTGCACTCAGTCTCATGCTGACGGTATTAGCTATGATTAACACAGGATTTACCACGCAAGAGGAAGAAGAAGTTTTGTGCGAAGTGGCAGAAGTCGAAGAGACGAGCGCAGAACCAACAGCGATAGCGATTGACGAAAACGGACAAATTAAAGTTAGCGGCGGCGACGAATTAGCGGAAGAATTTATGCACGTCGTAGAAAATTCGCGGACAGAGACGATTGAAACTCCAGTTGAAGAAGTTCCGACTGTCGAAGAAGTTCCGCCCGAAAATGTCGTTGAGACGCCGCAAGGCTACGTTCCATATACGCAGGTACTCGGCATGGAGGCGACAGCGTATCTGCCGGGCGACGGTGACGGCGCAGGAATAACTGCAACGGGCATTCCAGCGACTTATGGAATAGTAGCGGTTGACCCGGCGATAATTCCGCTAGGCTCGCGAGTTTATATTCCAGGTTACGGCGAAGCATTAGCGGCGGATACCGGCGGCGCGATTTACGGCTACAAAATCGATTTATGCATGGAAAATTATTATCAAGCGATGGATTTTGGGCGGCGAAATGTTACGGTTTTCGTTTTGAAATAGACAAAAAAATCTCCCGCCAGAAATCTTTGACGGGAGATTTTATTTTAAGCAAAATATTGATTGTAGACAACCAGCGCGAACATAATGATTGCCAGAATCATGGCGGCAAGCCCTATTCGTTCTAGCCACAGGTCTTGAGTTTCCGTAAAGTTATAATGGCGGCGGGCGTAAGTCGTCGAGAGTGACGCCAATAACGCCAGATAAAGTCCGCGATTGAGCGCGGTGAAATTTGACCAGCCGAATATCAAAAAAACGATTGTTAGCGCAAGCACGATGATTAACAAATAATCTTTGCCAACCTTTTTTTCCGGCTGTTTATTTTCCGATTCAGCTTTTTTCTTGGGCTGAATTTTTTTTGCGATTTTTCTAGTTTGACGCGCCATAGACGATTCCCCTTTGAATTTTTTTTTGAGTTTATCAGAGGAGATACATTTTGTAAAGTTTAAGGGGCGGTCGCGAAAATTTTAAAATCCAAATCGCAGGAAAGAATTCCGCCGGAACGTTCAATGGAAATTTCGTCGAGCGTCGTCAAGCGTTCGCCGTCAATGACGCCGCGAATAAAATTCATCAACGAAATATAATCAGCCTCCAAATTTACGCTGACGACTTGCGCTTGAATTTCTTCTGCCGAAATTGCTTCGTCCGTCCTAATCGAAGTGATTTTTGCGCCGCAAAGTTCCGCCGTCTTATAAAGTTCGTCGACAAATTTATCTTGCGCAAGTGTCGCAGGTAAGAAATTTCGCGCCTCGTCGAGTTGCATTTCCTTTTCCAAAACGAACGCTGATAAATCGACGTGACGCGCTTTCATGTCGAAAATTTCCCGCTCAACTTCGTTTAGTCGCCGCGTTTCAAGCTCCATGCTTAAAATTTTTCGTTGCGTTGGCTCGTAAATGAATACGTACCAGCCGACCAACAAAATTATCGACAAAGCGAAAATTATCGGCGGCAAAAATTTTCTATCGGACATTACTTTTATTTATCCTCCACATGTTTTTTGAACTGAGCACTTTATTTTCCAGCAAGGAAATTATATAATTCGCGAAAAGCCAAGTAAAGGAGATTAAGTTATGAAAAATTTCCTGAGAAAAATTTTGACAGCCGCGTTATGTCTCGGAGTTATCAGTGTACCGATTGCGGGCGGCGCGGCGGCAATTTCTCCTGATGCAACTAATATTTCGACAAGCAAAATTAAAGTTGAAAATCTTCAGCTCGTCAAGGAATGGGATAAAGTTTTCCCGCAAAGTATTAAAGTTAATCATCGCAAAGTTACATTCGTTAATCGCTACGGGATAACGCTTGCGGCAGACCTTTACGAACCGAAAGTTTATACAGGGAAGCTCGCAGCGATAGCAGTTGCGGGACCTTTCGGAGCAGTCAAGGAACAAAGTTCAGGGCTTTACGCTCAACAGATGGCGGAACGCGGTTTTTTGGCGATTGCCTTTGATCCGTCATTCACGGGCGAAAGTGGAGGCACGCCGCGTTTTGTTGCTTCTCCCGACATTAATACCGAAGATTTCTGCGCGGCAGTCGATTTCCTTTCCGTGCAACCTAATGTTGACGCAGAACGAATCGGCATAATCGGTATTTGCGGCTGGGGCGGGATGGCTATCAATGCGGCGGCGATTGATACGCGCATTAAAGCAACTGTCACAACGACAATGTATGATATGAGCCGCGTCAATGCCAATGGCTATTTCGATTACGACAAAGACGCTACGACTATTGCCGCCGAACGTCAAGCCAATCGCGAAAATTTAAGCCGTCAACGCACCGCCGATTATAAAGCCGGAACTTATGCGCGGGCGGGCGGCGTCCCAGATGACGTTTCGCAAATGCCGCAGTTCGTCAAGGATTATTACGCCTACTACAAAACCGAACGCGGCTATCATAAACGCTCTCTCAATTCCAACGCGGGCTGGAATACGACAAGTTCGCTTTCCTTTATGAATATGCCCATTCTTTGCTACAGTGCCGAAATAAAAAATCCCGTGCTGATAATTCACGGGGAGAAGACGCACAGCAGATATTTTAGCGAAGACGCTTTTAAAAAGTTGCCCGGCGATAACAAAGAGCTGATGATTATTCCCGACGCAAATCACATCGACCTTTACGACAATCTTGCTAAAATTCCGTTCGATAAAATTGAACTGTTTTTCAAGACCAATCTGAAAGGCAATGCGTAATTAGAAATGCGCAATGAATTTTCCATTCCAAATTCCAAATTCCTAATTGAAAAAATCCCCTGTCAAAGTTGCGGCAGGGGATTTTTATTCGATAAAAATTTTAATCTGCAGTGAATGGCAAGAGCGCGATATTGCGTGCGCGTTTAATGGCGATAGTCACTTGACGCTGATGCTTGGCGCAGTTGCCCGAAATGCGGCGCGGAAGAATTTTGCCGCGCTCGGTTGTGAAACGGCGGAGTTTCGCCGCGTCTTTATAGTCTATTCTCTCAACTTTATCGACGCAAAACGCACAAACTTTTCTGCGCGGGCGTCGACCTCTTTCTCTACGCATCTTCAATCCTCCTTAAAAAGGCGTGTCTTCTGGGTCAATGGGTTCGCCGCCGAAGTCGTCGTAATTGTTATTTCTTTTCTGCTGAGCTTGTTCGCGACGATTTACAAAATTGTCGACGTAACTGCTGTTGCTCGAAGAACGTCTAACAGAATCATCGCCACCGTCACTTTGACGTTTAGAATCGCCAAATTCGATATTGTCAATCATAATTTCGACCGAATTGACTTTGACGCCATCTTTGTTTTCATAGCTCGACGTTTGTAAACGCCCTTCGACAAAAACGCGCGAACCCTTGTGAAGATAATTTCCGCAGAACTCGGCAGTTTTATCAAAGGCAACTATGTTGAAAAAATCAACAGTGACGTCTTTATCCTTGTCCTTGCTTTTACTGCGACGCTGAACGGCAAGTCCCATTCTGGTAAAAGCCATTCCGCTTTGCGAATAGCGGACTTCGGGGTCGCGGGTTAAATTGCCCGAAAGAATTACCCTATTCATTCTTGCTCCTCTTTCTCGTCAGAACGAACAATCATATGCTTGAGAATCTCGTCCGTAATTTTCATGACGCGGTCGCACTCGGCAACGCAAGCCGGTTCGCAAGTCACATAGAACAAGACGTAGAAACCTTCAGCCTCTTTCTTAATCTCGTAAGCGAGACGGCGTTTGCCCCAACGTTCTTCTTTGGTGATTGTGCCACCTTGCGCCGCGATGAGTTTTACGAACTTATCGATAACAGCGTTGGTCGCCTCTTCCTCCATAGAGCGGATTATGAAGATAACTTCGTACTTTCTCAACTCGATACACCTCCCTTTGGACTATCGGCTCACAAAAGCGAGCAGAGAGTTTTTTTTTTACTAACAGGCGCGAATTATATCATTGATTTTTTCGCGTGGCAAGTGTTTTATAAATTTATTGCCCGCCGCGCCGCTTGTAAATGAAAATAAAGCATGATAAAATTCTGGCAGTTTTGGGAGATTTTTTACGCGTTGGCAGAAGGGAGTTTTGCAACTTGTTTTTTGGGATGTCAATGAGCGTCGGAATAGATTTGGGCACGGCAAATATTCTAGTCTACGTTAAGGGCAAAGGAATAGTATTGCGCGAGCCGTCGGTCGTTGCCGTCGACAGGGATAATGATAAAATCGTAGCGATAGGGCAAGAGGCGCGAGATATGATAGGACGCACGCCCGGCAATATCATTGCGATACGTCCACTCCGAGACGGTGTCATAGCCGATTACGAAATGACAGAGTCAATGATAAGACATTTTTTGGAAAAGGTTATTGGGCGGTCATTTTTATTTCGACCTAAAGTAATGATTTGCGTGCCGACGGGCGTTAATGACGTTGAGAAACGCGCAGTACAGGACGCGGCGGAACAAGCTGGCGCAAAACGCACGGAGTTAATTGAAGAACCGATAGCGGCGGCATTGGGCGCGGGGATTGATATTTCCGAGCCAATGGGCTCAATGGTTATCGACATAGGCGGCGGCACTTGCGATGTTGCTGTTATTTCTTTAGGCGGGATTGTCTGCGGCGAAAGTTTACGCGTGGCGGGCGACAAGTTCGACAGCGACATAGAACTTTACGTTAAAAAGGAATATAATTTAATGATAGGCGAACGCACCGCCGAAAATATTAAAATCAAAGTTGGCGCGGCGTATCAGGGCGCAAGGCATGAAAGTTTAAGCATTAGCGGGCGGGATATTTTGACGGGCTTGCCTAAAAATGTAACTATCACTTCGGACGAAATCGCCAGTGCTTTGCATGATTCTGTTGAAAATATTGTTATGTGCGTCAAAAGCGTTTTGGAAAAAACACCGCCTGAACTCGCAGCCGATATTATGGATCATGGAATAGTTTTGACGGGCGGCGGGGCTATGCTTTACGGCTTAGCGGATTTAGTTCGCAAGGAAACAAATATTCCTACAATGCTTGCCGATGACCCATTGAGTTGCGTCGCTATCGGCACCGGCAAAGCTTTAGAATCAATGAGGAATTAGGAATGGGGAATGATAAATTGAGCTTGAAAAAATTTTTAGTAGGAATCTGCGCGGCTGGCTTGTTAATGACAGGTTGCGGCTCCGACGGCGGCGAAGTCAAACACGACTCGCAGGAGAAAATAACTAAAATCGGCATGATTACTCACCTTAACGCCGGCGAAAAGCAAATGGAAGAATATCTCTTCAAAGTGCAGGAAAAAACCCGCGCTAAAGTTGTAAATCATGTGCCCGTTTTCTTCGATAACCTTAGCGCAATGGAAATGGGGCTTGAGGCGGGCAAGGTCGACAAGATTAGTACTTATAACTGCGTCGCCAATTATCTTATCAACAAAAATAACAATCTTGAATTCTCGAACGATTCTTGGATTAGCGGACTCGAAAATAATTTCTGCTTCGCCGTGAAAGATGACGACGCGCAACTTGACGCCGACTTAGAAAAAGTTCTTGCGGAAATGAAATCCGACGGCTCGCTAAATAAACTTATCAGCGAATACATTGTCAACGTTGACAAGAAAAATCCGCCCGCAATCGAAATCCCGAACTTTGAAGGCGCGGATACAATTAAAATCGGCGTAACTGGCGACCTTCCGCCCCTTGACTATATAAGCGCAGACGGGACGCCAGCCGGATTCAATACTGCTCTGCTTGCCGAAATCGCTAAGCGTCTCAATAAAAATGTTGAGCTTGTCCAAATTGATAGCGGCGCAAGGGCGGTGGCTTTATCAGCAGGAGAAATCGACGTTATCTTTTGGGTAGTCGTGCCCGAAGGCGAATTTTTCCCAAAAAATATCGATACGCCCGACGGCATTGAGCTTAGCGCACCCTATTTCAAAGATAACATTTCGCATATTCAACTTAAAAAATGAGGTGTCCACATGAAAAAATTTCTAGCGACAATCTGCGCGGCGGCGTTGCTGATGACGGGTTGCGGCGGCGGCGAACAAGTTGCCGATAAGCCCAACAAAAATTTTTCCGGCGAATCAGTTAAGCTCGGCATGATTACCCGCCTTAACACCGACGAAAAAACTATGGGCGACGTTCTCGACAAGGCGGCGGAAAAACTCGGTACCAAAGATACTAAGCACCTGCCCAAATTCTACGACGGCTTTAACCAAATGCAAATGGGGCTTGAATCGGGCGACATTATGGCGATAAGTACTTATCAATGCGTCGCGAATTATCTAGTAACCAATAACGACAAGTTTGAAATTATCCCGCACTTCGCGATTAACAAGCTCAGCGATTATTTCTGCTTTGCGGTGCGCAAGGATGAAACCGCCCTTAAAGATAATCTTGATAAGGTTATTGACGAAATGAAAGCTGATGGCTCCCTTGATAAACTTATCAACGATTACATTACCAACCTTGAAAAAGGTAAACCACTGCTCGCAGTCGAAATCCCGAAATTTGAAGGCGCAGACATAATCAAAGTCGGCGTAACTGGCGACCTTCCGCCCCTTGACTATGTAAGCACAGACGGCAAGCCTGCCGGATTCAATACCGCTTTACTTGCTGAAATTGCTAAACGTTCCGGCATAAATATTTCACTTGTCGACATTGACAGCAATGCGCGGGCTGCGGCTCTTAACTCGAAATTGATTGACGTTGTCTTTTGGGTAATCGTTCCTTTCGGAAATGATATGCCTATCGACCTTGACAAGCCCGAAGGTCTCGAAATTTCCGCGCCCTATTTCAAAGATAACGTTGCCGTTGTCAAGCTCAAAAGCAGTAAATGATTTTCTGGAGGTTTTACAAAAATGAAGTTCAAAAGCATTACAAAAATTCTCTTGTCCTGCGTAATGACGGGCGCATTGTTCACGGGTTGTGGCGGCGATACTCCCGCTCAAAAAAACGACGGCGACAATAAAACAATCAAAGTCGGTATGATTAGTCACCTTAACGCCACTGAACAGGCAATAAGCAAAATTTATAACAAAGCTATTGAAAAAGCGGATATTGCATCGCCAAAGTACGAGATAAAATTTTACGATAGCTTGAGCCTTATGCAAATGGGCATTGAGGCGGGCGAAGTTAGCATGATTAGTACTTATCAGAACGTCGCAAATTATCTTATCGCCAACAACGGCAATTTTGAAGTTGATAACGAAAAGGAGCTTAAATTTTTCAGCGATAATTTCTGCTTCGCCGTGCGCAAGGACGATACGCGACTTAAAGCCGACCTTGATAAGGCTATCGAGGAAATGAAAGCTGACGGCTCCCTTGATAAGCTCGTCAAGGAATATGTCACCGACATTGATAAAAAAATCCGCCCGCAGTTGAAATTCCTATGACTGAAGGCGCAAATACAATTAAAATTGGCGTAACTGGTGACCTTCCGCCCCTTGACTACGTTAGCGCGGACGGCAAAGCGGCTGGTTTCAATACGGCTTTTCTCGCTGAAGTCGCTAAGCGTTCCGGCAAAAATGTCGAAGTCGTCAACATTGCTAGTAGCGCAAGAGCGGCAGCGTTAAGTTCTGGACAAATCGACGTTATCTTTTGGGTAGTTGTTCCCGATAGTGGTAAATTCCCTGCCGACATTGACACGCCCGAAGGCGTCGAACTTTCCGCGCCTTACTTCAAAGATAGCGTGGTTCATCTCAAGCTTAAGGATAGCAAATAATTTTTTAGGAGGATTTATATTATGAAATTTAAAAAGATTGCTAAGGTATTATTGTCCTGCGTAATGGCGGGCGCATTGTTAACGGGTTGCGGAGGTGGCGGCGAACAACCTGCACAAAAAGCCGACGACACTAATAAAAGCGGTGGAAAAATTCAGCTCGGCATGATTACTTACCTTAACGCCAGCGAACAAAAAATGAATGATATTCTCGCCAAAATCGAAGAGTCGGAAAAAGTCCCGCTCATAAAGCACACCGTCAAATTCTACGATAGCTTGAACCTTATGCAAATGGGAATCGAATCGGGCAGCATTGACGAAATTAGCGTTTACAAGAGCGTTGCCAATTACATCGTCGCCAACAACAATAAATACGAAGCCTTGAACCAAAAAGAACACACTACTATTTTCGACGATAATTTCTGTTTTGCGGTTCGTAAGGACGATACCCAACTTAAAGCCGACCTCAATAAAGCTATCGACGCTATGAAGGCTGACGGCTCGCTTGATAAACTCGTCAAAGAATATGTCACTGACGTTAATAAAGGTCAAACGCCAACCGCAGTTGAAATTCCTATGACTGAAAGCGCACAAACAATTAAAGTCGGCGTAACGGGCGACCTTCCGCCCCTTGACTACGTAAGTGCAGACGGAAAAGCCGCCGGATTCAATACGGCTTTGCTTGCTGAAGTCGCTAAGCGTTCTGGCAAAAATATTGAAATCGTCGACATTGATAGCGGCGCACGTGCGTCGGCATTATCGGCAGGAGAAATTGACGTTATCTTCTGGGCAATCGTTCCCAACGGTGATAAAATGCCTAAAGACATTGACACGCCCGAAGGCGTCGAACTTTCCGCACCCTATTTCAAAGATAGTGTTGAGCATCTTCAAATTAAAAAGTAAGGAAGTAGTATGAAAAAATTTTTGACGTTCGTGTTGATGATTCTGATTTTTACGACGGGCTGTGGCAATCAGGGCGACGACAAAATTAAAGTCGGCATGATTAAATATCTCAATGTAACCGAAGACACTTTGGATAAATTTTCTTCGGCGGATAATCACAAGCATATTTTCTTCAACAACCTAAGCAATATGACAATGGCCCTTCAAGCGGGGCAAATCGACGAGATGAGCATTTACAATTCAGTTGCTGATTATTTTGTAGACCATAATCCGAATTTTGAATTGATAGCGCAAAAGCCTGTTCTAACTGACCTTTTCTGTTTCGCCATGAGCGAAGAAGATGCCGCGTTGAAAAAAGAATTCGACAGCGCGATTTTGCAAATGTCTAAGGACGGGACACTTTCTCGCCTTGTGAAAAGATATATTGCCGAAATTCATTTCCAAGAATCGCCGCCAGTTATCAGAATGCCGGAGTTTTATAATAAATCCATGATAAAAATCGGCGTGACGGGTGATTTGCCCATGCTTGATTACATTCGCCCCGACGGTTTGCCCGCAGGTTTTAATACCGCCGTTCTTGCCGAGATAAGTGAGCTTATCCAGAAAAATTTTGTCCTTGTGCAGATAGAAAGCGGCGAACGAGCTATCGCGCTGACTTCAGGCGAAGTCGACGTAATTTTTTGGGCAGTTATCCCCAAAAATAAAAATAATGATATTCCAGACGACTTTGACAGACCAAAAGGCATGATTTTTACACAGCCATATTTTTCAGATGAAATTGTTCACGTAAGATTAAAAAATGGGGTGGCTAAATGAAAAAAGTTTTTACATTGCTAATGATTTGCGCATTGCTCTTGATGACGGGTTGCGGCGGCGGTCAAGATAATGCAGAAAAAAAAGATTCCGACGCCGGAAAAGTTAAATTAGGCATGATTACCCGCCTTAACGCCAGCGAAGAAAATTTCGGCGAGTTCATGAAAAAAATTGAGGATACTCTCTCCGTTAAAATTTCTTCGCACGCGCCCGTTTTCTTCGACAACCTAAATTCAATGCAAATGGCGTTGCAATCAAAGCAAATCGACGAGATTAGCACTTATCGGAGCGTTGCGCGTTACATGATTGCCAACGAGCCGCGCTTTGAAGTTCTGAAAGACCATTCGTTAGAGTTTATTGATTCATTCTGCTTTGCCTTGCGCGACGACGAAACCGAACTTAGAGATTCTCTGAACAAGGTTATCAAAGAAATGCAAAATGACGGCACGCTTGACCGCTTGACGAAAGAATATATAACCGATATAGCCGCCGAAAGTGAGCCGGTTGCCGTTAAATTGCCGCGTTTCCCCAATGCCGGCACGATTAAAGTTGCTGTAACGGGTGACCTGCCGCCGCTTGACTTTGTTAGCACAGACGGTAATCCTGCCGGATTTAATACTGCTGTACTTGCTGAAATTGGCAATCGCATGTTGAAAAATATTGAGATTGTTCAGATTGACAGCGGAGCGCGTGCCGCCGCTTTGACTTCAAAGCAGGTTGACGTTGTTTTTTGGGCGATTGTTCCTGTCAGCGAAATTATTCCTAGCGACAGCGATAAACCCAACGGAATCATTTTGAGCGACCCATATTACAAAGATAAAATCGTCCATATCATTTTCAAAGATGAAGAGAAAAAGTGAGTCATGGATTTCTTAGATTTATTGTATAAAATTTTTGTGAAAGACGACAGTTGGCTGACAATACTGAACGGATTGTGGGTGACGGTGCAAATTTCTGCGCTGTCGCTCCTGTTCGGGACGTTGTTTGGTTCGTTGCTGTGTTTTTTTCGCGTCGGGAAATTTCCGCCGCTAAAGATTGCTGCGCAGGTTTACATTTCGATAATTCGCGGCTCGCCAGTTTTAATGTTGCTGATGTTATTATTCTACGGCGTATTCGCTCGCACGGGAATTAACCCGTTACTTGTGGCGGTGATAACTTTTTCAATGCATACGGCGGCGCATGTCGCGGAACTTTTGCGCTCGGCGTTAATGGCTTTGGACAAAGGACAAGTCGAAGCGGCGCGGACGCTAGGTTTTTCAAAATTCCAAGCGTTTAAGCTGGTAACATTGCCGCAACTTGTCAGAATCGCTAAGCCCGTTTATCAATCGACGGTCGTAAATCTGATTCAATGGACAAGCGTCGTTGGCTACGTCACGATAACCGATTTAACCCGCGTCATTAATAACACTGCCTCGCGCACTATGCAACCAATGATAACGATTATGGGCGGCATGGTGATTTATCTGGCGATTAGTTATCTAGTCTACGGAATATTTCACTGGACGGAAAGGCGGCGGGCGCAATGAGTGTTATTGAAGTCAGCGGACTAAAAAAATCTTTTGGCGCGTTTGAAGTTCTGCGCGGAATTGATTTAACGGTTGAAGAAGGCGAACGCATTGCGATTATCGGCGGTTCTGGTTGTGGCAAAAGTGTTTTTCTGCGTTGCCTTGAACTTTTGGAGAAGCCGAACGCCGGAAAAATTTTCATTGACGGGCAGGAGATAACCGCGCAGGGCGTCGACATTGATAAAATTCGGCGTAGCATGGGCATGGTCTGGCAGAAATTTAATCTATTCACACACATGAACGTTATGGAAAATTTGACGGTTGCGCCGATAAAACTTTTGGGCATGACGAAGGACGACGCCCGCGAAAAGGCAATGGCTTTACTTGCGCAAGTCGGCTTGACTGCAAAAGCGGACGCTTATCCGGAATTTTTATCGGGCGGGCAGCAACAGCGCATAGCAATTTGTCGTAGCTTAATGATGAATCCGAAAGTAATTCTTTTCGACGAACCGACAAGCGCACTTGACCCGACTATGGTTGGCGAAGTCTTAGCGGTGATAAGAATGCTTGCAAAACAAAATTTAACAATGATAATCGTCACGCACGAAATGAATTTTGCCCGCGAAGTCGCCACGAGGATATTATTTTTCGCCGACGGGGAAATTTACGAGCAGGGCACGCCCGCAGAAATTTTCGACGCTCCTAAACGCAATAAGACTGTCGCCTTTATTCACAAACTGAAATATTTCAACTACGAAATTTCGGAGCGGCACTTCGATTTAATGGAAATGCAAGGCGGCATTCAAACTTTCGCGGAAAAATACGGCTTGAGTGCTCGCCGAACGAATCGAATTCAACTTTCCTGTGAGGAATTGATTTACGAAATGTTCGATAATGCCTGCGCGGACGAAATTAAAATCGAAATCGACGTAACTTATTCTGAAGTTGATAACAGCGTTGAAGTAGAATTTACCTGCGCGGGCAAATCGTATAATCCGCTTGAAAAAGACTTTGACGAACTCGACGAAGAACATTTAGGCGCGACGATTTTAAAAAGTCTAGCCCAAAATTACTCGCACGAGTACGACGGCGGCACTAACCGAATAAAATTCACGTTGGCATAGAAAAAAATCCCCCTCCAAGTCGGAAGGGGATTTTTTTATTTATCCTAGTGAGTTTATCTCTTCATGTTGACGAGCGTCTCAAGCATTTCGTCTGAAACAGTCGTCATTTTGGAATTAGCTTGGAAACCGCGTTGCGTGATAATCATTTCGGAAAATTCCGTTGCCAAATCGACGTTGGACATTTCAAGCGCAGAAGCTGTGACGTTCAAGCCGAAATCAGCAACCGTTCTGATATTTGCCGCGCCGGAGTTGTTAGATTCCTGATAAATCGTCGTGCCGACTTTCGTTAAGCCGGAAGCGTTAGAGAATTGCGCGACTGCAATTTGAGCTTCGTTGCGAACTAAGCCGTTTGTATAAGCACCGGTGATAATGCCGTTGTTGTCGACCGCGACGCTTTGAAGGACGCCCGCCGCATTGCCATTAGTCGTCGGGAAAGAAGTTGTTGCGTTAGCGTATTGCGTCAAACCAGTGAACGATAAGACACCTTGATTAGTAGCCGCGCCGTTGCCGTCGCCGTATTCAAAGGTAATCGAACGGTCATTAGCAGTTCCGTTGCTGACGTAGGCTCCGCTACTATTGAAGTAAAGGTAACTTATAGCATCCATTGTTCCGGTCGTCGAGGAGCCGTCCGCTTCGGGATTTCCAGTCGCTTCGCTACGTGTATAGCTATTTGCAAAAGTTGCGCTAGCAGGTCCCGCTTTCCCTACGCCGGGCGCGATATAAGCTCTCCAGCGATTGTTATAGACAGTCGTAGTTGTAGTTCCAGTAGTTACAGTGGTACCAGTAGCTAGTGCGTCGGCGTCAGTCGGAGTAACGGCTGAATCTGGGTCTTTATCAATTAAAATTGTGACTTCGTGTCTGCCGCCCAATGAATCATAAATCGTAGCAATGGTAGTTATCGGAACGCTTTTGCCCACTTCATAATAACCGCTCGTGACGTTAAGCGTAGTATCATCTCTGAAAGTAATTGTCGCCGCAACGACGCTTTCTCCGTCAACGTTTACGCCATTGGCAGTGCCATTGATGGTTCCGTCATCTGTTGTTACGACTGCTAAGACGTCGTTATCAGTTGCGCTCGAAGCTCTGGTATAAGTTATCGATTTAATCATTTTTGATTCTTTATCGAGGTTGCCGCTGTAATCTATTCTAGTTGTCTCGGTTGCTTCCATAGTTTTGCCGACGGGGACAATAACGTCGGTGGTCGCACCATTGTTATTTATAGTGCCTTCATCGTCTGCATTCCAACCTTGCACGCGAAGACCGGTGCCCGTCATAACGTAATTGCCTTGCTCGTCGAACAGGAAGGAGCCGTTACGTGTGTAGTAAGATTGGTTGCCGTCTCTAAGATAGAATAAACCGTTGCCAGCGAGTGCAAGGTCAGTATTTTTGCCGGTCGATTGCGGCGAAGAGTCGCTGAAAAGTAAGTCAATACTTTCAACGCTAACGCCCAAACCAATTTGGCGCGGGTTGACGCCGCCGCGAGTTTCTGTCGCAGAGGAAGCAGCACTTTGCAGTTGCGAGAGCATATCAGCAAAAGTTGTACGCGAGCCTTTAAAACCGATTGTGTTAATATTAGCAATGTTGTTACCGATAACGTCCATGCGCGTTTGGTGAACCTTTATTCCGGCGACTCCGGAGAACAGGGAACGCATCATAAAAATCACTTCTCCTTTTTAATTAGATGGTCAGATTCTTTTGACAGTTCCTTGTCTTAAGAGATTCCGTTCGACGGTTTAATCGTCTGACCCGTTTTATTCAAGATTTTAGCTAAGCTTTTGCCTAACTTCGCTAACTATATCGAAACTTGCCGCCGTCAACTTAAATGTTTTTTTAGGGGGCTGACGCTGTAGAAGTATTTGTCGTACTCTCTTAGCGTCACTTTCTCTTCAAATATTTTTATAAATTGATTTCCGTGCGTTCACCTGCTTACAATCTAAACAGCATTAAGCGGGGCAGCAGAGCGGACAAGTTTTTTTGTGCCGATTTCGGGGTTAGCAAAAGAAATCGTGACGTATCTTCTATCAAGCTCCATAACCGAGCCGAGTCCCCATCTTTTGTGGTTGACAATGTCGCCGACGTGCAAAGTTATTGGTGGCTCAGATTTTTTTTCGGGCGATTTAATCTGGGCGGCGCGATGAGCGGTCGGCGGTCTGTAAATCGGATGCGGCGCAGATTTTCTTTGCGGTGGCTTAGCCTTAGTCCCAATACTCTCAATGCATTCGTCCGGAATTTCTTCGACGAAACGCGAAATTTTTTTCTGGCGCATTTCCGTATTATGATTTTCCGTGAAAACCATTCTAGCATCAGCCGCTGTGATATAAAGTTTTTTCTTAGCGCGAGTAATTGCCACGTAGCAGGCGCGGCGTTCCTCCTCCAATGATTCGTCACTGTCATAAGACATAGCGTGCGGGAAAAGTCCTTCTTCCATGCCCACGATAAATACAACGGGAAATTCCAACCCTTTCGCCGCATGAACCGTCATCAACCGGACGCGGGATTCGTTTTCGTCAAGTGTATCAATATCGGTTATCAGCGCAACGTGATTCAAAAAATCTTGCAAGGTGCCCTTTGGATTCATTTCCAAAAATTCCTTCGCGCTATCAAGGAACGTGCCTAAATTCTCTTCGCGAGAAATATTTTCTTCCTTGCCTTCTTTAGTATTGTCGCGAAGCATTTTCATATAGCCCGACTCGTTTAGGACGGTTGTTATCAGCTCGTCGACGGCAAGGTTTTTAGCAGATTCGGTGAAACTCATCATCATAGCCGCAAAACTTTGAAGACTTGCGCGAAATTTCGGTGAAAAATCCTCTTCCACTAAAAGTTCTTTATTGGCAATAGTTTCCATAATCGAAAGCCCTTGCGCGTTTGCCAATTCGGTAAGACGATTTAAATTGGTAATGCCAATCCCGCGACGCGGCGTGTTGATAATTCGCAAAAGGTGCAAGTCATCATGCGGATTTTCGATAACGTGCAGATAAGCGAGAATGTCTTTAATCTCCTTGCGGTCGTAAAACTTCAGTCCGCCGATTATGATATAAGGAATTTCCTCGTTCATAAATTTTTCCTCGAAAAGGCGCGATTGGGCATTGGTGCGATAGAGCAGGGCAATTTCATTGTAGGAAAAATTTTCATAGTCGACAAGACGTTTAATTTCCCTAGCGACAATCGCCGCCTCGTATCTATCAGTTTCGCAAGTAATGAATTTAATTCTTTCTCCGATTTCATTTTGCGTCCGGAGATTTTTAGGTATGCGGTCGAAATTATTTTGGATAACGGCGTTGGCGGCGTTCAAAATAGTTTTGGTTGAACGATAATTTTGCTCCAAAAGAATGACTTTAGCTTTGGGATAATCGCGCTCGAAGTTTAAAATATTGCTCATATCTGCGCCGCGCCAACCGTAAATCGATTGGTCAGCGTCGCCAACTACGCAAAGATTTTTATACTTAGCGGCAAGCAGATTGGTTAAGACGTATTGCGCAACGTTCGTGTCCTGGTATTCGTCAATCAAAATGTATTGGAAACGCTCCTGGTATTTATCCAAAATGTCGGGATAATCGCGAAAGATGTCGACTGTTTTAAAAATTAAGTCATCGAAGTCTAGCGCGTTATTTGTTTGCAACTTTTTCTGATAAAGTTCGTAAATCATAGCGATATGCGCATCGTAAGTTCTGCCGCTATATAAAATATTCTCCCTGAACTTTTCGGGCGTGATTAATTCATTTTTCAAAGCTGAAATTCTGGAGCCGACGCCGTCATAAATTTTTTCGCCGAGATTTAGTTCTTTGACACATTGCTTGACGAGATTTCTTGATTCTCCGGCGTCGTAGATTGCGAAACTGCTTGTGAATTTGTTAGTAATTTTAATTTCGTGGCGCAGAAGTCGAGCACAAAAAGAATGGAAAGTACTTAGGATAACATTTTTAGCAGGCTCGCCAATTAATTTTTCAGCGCGGGATTTCATTTCGTTAGCGGCTTTGTTGGTGAAGGTTATCGCTAAAATATTGAACGGCGAAATTCCCTGCGCGATAAGATTGGCAATGCGATAGGTCAAGACGCGAGTTTTTCCGGAACCTGCGCCAGCCATAACCAATAACGGTCCGTCAAGATAATCGACAGCCTTTTTCTGTTCGGGATTGAGATTTTCAAAAAAAAATTGCTCGGTCAAAAGAGCATGCCCCCTTTCGATAAGCAATTATATTCGCGAAAATGTTTTTAATCAAGTTCATTTCAAGGAAAGTATCACGACGCCTGCAATACATAAGACGACGCCGAAAATTTTCTGCAGGGAAATTTGTTCGTGATAGAAAAATCCGCCGACAGCTAACATTGCAATCGCGATTAAAATGTTGACGATTAGCGACGCGGTAGAGAGTTCGCCGCCCGACCTGTAAATCATTATGAACGCCGCTTCAACACCCGTTATCGAAATACCCATGAGTATGCAAGCCCAATTAGTTTTCGCGGCTTCGACCAAAAATTTTTCGTGCGGCGTAATGAAAAACAAAATTGCGCTCGCTAAAAGTGCCGTCGCGTAGTTGACGACCAATCCCATAAACGCATTTTGCTCCGGCGAAATTGATTTGCTCGCCACGTGATAAAAGACATTTGCTAAGACTGCGACTGTTATTGGTATAAAAATCATTGCAACTCCTCCAAAAAATAAAAGGCACTTACAACGAACTTTCCTAAGCGTTAAGCTCTTGCCTACAGTTCGTTGCAAATGCCTTGCGTCATCCGGCGACGACGCCAATAAAATTATTCAGAATTTATTTTTCCACTACGGTAGTCATTTCGCTAAAAATGTCGTCAAGCGAACCGTCATTTTCGGGAACAGCTGATAAATCGGCGGGGATATAAACGAGCTTATCTTTTCGCGGCGCAATTTGCGTACTGTAAGAACGAAGCTCAGCATAATAGCCCATTGCGTCGAGAAGGTCGCGTTCTTCATCAGTGAGGACAACGCGCCCCGCTGCCGCCTCGTCAAGGACGTGAATTGAATAAGCGCGCATAATCGGCGTTAAATCAAAAGCGGCAGTCGCAGTCGTCCAACTCGGCTTGTTGACTGTCCACGCGAAAGTTATATCAGTCTTTCTGAAGGCTGACAGCCAACGATAGAAAATGTCTTTCTGTTCGGTAAGCGCGTCGCCGGAAAGATTAGCAAAAGTTGCCGCGCTATTTTTGTTCAAAATGTTGGCAAGCTTTATGCCGTCCAAAGTTACATTCATAGTCCGCAAATCGGGCGTATCGTTCAGAACTTCAATTTTCTTTACGGCGTCCATTACTTCATTTAAAACTGCGGGGTCGGTCGACTTCCAAAGAATCGCAATCCCCGACGGCAAACCCGGCAAAAGCATTTTACTCCATTTGCCCCTGCGCTTAACATAAAGCGTCATATCGTTGCCAATTTGCTCAATGTAAAACGGAATAGAACTATTCGTCGAATAATTTCGCTTGAGATTGGTATACGTCCAGTTGAAATTACCACCCATTCTGAAGGAGCCGTCTTTTAGAATTTGCGCTCGTGAGTCAATATCTAAATGAAAGTTGGTAGCAATAAGCGTTAAATCCTGCTCAAAAACGCGCGTGTCGGGAGCTTGCGAAACATAAGCTTCGCGGAAAGCCCAAATGTCATCTTTATTCATTTCAGCGGCGTTAGCTTGCGCATTGCCTCCGAAACAAATTGCGCCGCTAATCGCTACGACTGCCGCTAACTTTTTAAAGCTAAATTTCATTGCACTACCTCCAAAATTTTTTTGCATAATAACCTTGCCGATTTTGATTGTCAAGGCAGGAAATGAATAACGCACGTTGAAATAGAACTGAAAATTTTTACATGAAAAGGGCGCACCAAATGAGAATTATCATAGTAAAATTGCCGTACATGAATCCTGGCTTCTGCGCAAAACTTTGCGGACTTGCCGAAAAGCTTGAATACGACATTGCTGGAATTGTTTCACTAGATTTGGAAGAAAAAGTGACGTCGATTAAAGGCTATCGCGTCTACCCGCTGAACGACATTTTGAAATTATCTTGGGACGTGGCAGTTTTTGCTTGCGCTGATGATGTTTTAGATGACATTGCCCCGCAAATGGTCGAACTTGGAATCGGGACGCGAGAACAGTTTAAAAATTGTTATTGGTTCCTTAAGCAACAAATGATAATGAAATATGAAGACTTCGACGACCCAGCAATCCAAGAGACGCTTGAATATTGGAAGACGCACGAGCTTTCCGTTTTCAATCAACACATTGACGGCAAGAAAGGAGAATTTCATAGGGTTTTCTACGATATCGAATGCGATTTACCCTACATTCAGTTTAAGACGGTCGGCGGTGATTATCGCAAAATGTATTTCCCACGCGATAAAGAGTTTTCAATTTACGAATGCGAGAAAGTTGTAGAAAATCTCATGGCGGAACAACTGCCGACTTCGCCGCATCTGTACATTAAAGGTGAGCACAAAGTCAACGCGGGCGATATTGTCATTGACGCGGGCGTTTGCGAAGGAAATTTTGCCCTTCGATACGTCGACATATGCTCCAAAATGTATTTGTTCGAGTCGGATAAAAATTGGTTTGAGCCGCTTAATCAGACATTCAAAAATTATCGCGACAAGGTGGAAATTATTCCGCGTTTCCTTTCAAACGTCACCGACGACAAAAATATTACAATTGATGACGCCCTGCCCGATTTACGCGGCGAAAATATTTTCCTTAAAATGGACATTGAAGGCTATGAACCACATGCTCTGCGCGGTGCAGAAAAAATTCTTACCAATAACAAAGTCAAGGCGTCAATCTGCAGTTATCATAATGCGGACGATTTGTTCAAGATAAAAGCTATCCTTCAAAAGTACGGCTATAGAACTTCGACAAGCGCGGGCTGGATGGTTTTTATTTATGACCCGCGAATTTTCGAGACGGCGGATTTCAGAAAGGGCATTGTCTACGCTGAAAATTATTGACGGCAAATATAAAACTTGCGAAAGTACGCCCTAACTGCTATTATAGGAAAAATTGAGGAGGCGACGTAATGACCCAAAGAAAAAGTTTTAACTGGTTCGCATTGGTAATGATGGCGATGATCGTTTACTTCTCGACGGTTTTAATTTCTCAACAAGTTCACTTGGCGCACGTTAGCGAAAGTCAACGAATCGCCGATAAAAGATTGGAGAAGGCAAAAGCAACAAATGAGAAATTGCGCAAGGAACTCGCCGAACTTCAAGACATTAACAACATTGAGAAATTGGCGCGTGAAGATTTAGGGCTTGCCAAAGAAGGCGAAATGCCCTATCAGGCGCGTCAGTAAAAAATTTTTTTAGGAGGACAAAAATTTGGCAATGGAAGCAGGCAGCATTGTTGAAGGCAAGGTTACGCGAATCACGAACTTTGGAGCCTTCGTGGAGCTGGAAGAAGGAAAAGTTGGACTTATTCACATTTCGGAAGTCGCCGAAGTTTACGTCAACGACGTGCACGATTTTTTGAGCGAAGGCGACACGGTTCAAGTTAAAATCGTCAGCATTGACGGCAACAAAATTGCGCTGTCTTTGAAACAGGCAAAGGCTAAGCCGCCGGAAATTGAAAATCAAGCTTTCAAACAAAATCGACGCTCAGACTTTCGCAAGCCGCAAAAGCAACTGTCGGCCTCATTTGAAGATAAGCTGTCCAAATTTTTAAAGGACAGTGACGAGCGTTTGACGGATTTAAAGAGGAAAACGGATTCAAAGCGCGGCGGTCGCGGTTCACGCCGCTCTGATTAAATTGCCCCTTGCACTTGTCAGGGGGTGCTTTTTCTTGCTTAAACGATTTATCGACATCTGTGCGACGGAAAATATCTTCGGCGGAGTGCGCAAAGTTTTAATCGCGGTATCGGGCGGTGCAGATTCTCTAGCACTAGCTGAACTGCTGATAAATTCGCGGCGACGTTTCAATTTAGAACTTGCCATTGCTCATTTTGAACACGGCTTGCGCGGGCAAGATTCAATCGACGACGCTGACTTTGTCAAAACTTTTTCCAACGAACGCGATATAAATTTTATCGGCGGACAAGGCGACGTTAAAGCTTTTGCGGCGAAAAATAAAATTTCGGTCGAGACGGCGGCGCGAACTCTCCGCTATAAATTTCTAAGCAAAGTCAAGCGCGATTCAAATTTCGACGCGATTGTCTTAGCGCACCACGCCGACGACCAAGCCGAGACAATTTTAATGCGACTTCTGCGCGGTGCGACTTCCGACGGCTTATCGGCTATGAAGTCACGAACGCTTTCCGACGATTACGGCTTACTTCTTCGCCCGCTGTTGAAGTTCAGGAAAAGTGAGCTGGAAAATTTCTGCCGCATGAAAAATTTATCGCCGCGCCTAGATAAAACAAATTTCGTACCCGACGCGACACGAAATAAAATTCGATTAGAACTTATGCCGATGTTGGAGAAATTTAATCCCGCACTTGTTGAAACGCTTTGCAGACTAGGCGAAGTCACTGCGCAAGAATCAGACTTCATTTCCACTCAGGTACAAAAAATTTTCCCCGCCGTCGTCAAAAATAATTCAATCGTCCGCAAAGAATTTCTAAAACTTCACCCCGTACTACAACGAGCCGTTATAAAAAAATTTCTCGCGCAAGTCACAGACTCTGTAAAAGATTTCGGCTTTGTGCATTTCGAGGGCGTCCGAAAAGTTCTGACAAATAATTTAGCGGGCGTCGAACTTCCTAGAAATTTGCGGGCAAACCTAAGGCAAGGAAAACTTTATATAAAGAGTAGGGAATTAGGGAAATAGGTTAGCAAGTTAATAGTACTAATAACCTATCCACCTAATAACCTAATTAAAGAAAGGGTTGATTGCTTTGAAGAGTAAAGAAGATTTTATCGAACGCGTACTGTACACCGAGGAGGAGATTGCCGCTCGCGCCAAGGAGCTCAGTGCGCAAATCAGCGAAGATTACAAAGACATTGCTAAGCCGCTTTTAACAGTTGGCGTCCTCAACGGCGCGATCATGTTTTATACTGACGTCGTGCGCCGCTTGACTATTCCCGTGCAATTCGATTTCCTTATCGCCTCAAGCTACGATGCTAACTCCCACACAAGCGGCAAAGTCAATATCCTCAAAAACCTCGATAACGACCCAAAAGGGCGCGATATTTTGCTCGTGGAGGATATTATCGACTCCGGCACTACCATGAATTACCTTATCAATTATTTCCTTGACAAGAAGGCTAACAGCGTAAAAATTTGCACGCTTCTCAACAAGCCTAGCCGCCGCAAAGTCGAAGTTAAGATTGATTATTGCGGCTTTGAAGTGCCCGACGATTTCATTGTTGGCTACGGGCTTGACTTCGCGCAACATTATCGCAACCTGCCGTATCTGGGAATTTTAAAGCGTAGCGTTTACGGTGGAAAATAATTTTCAAGACAAAGGAGCGTTTTGATTGAACAGTTTCTGGCGCAACGTCGGGTTTTATTTACTGGTGATTTTTATCGCGATAACAGCCTACGATTACTTTTCGATAAAGCCGCAACCCGTAGAGGAAACAAGTTATTCGCAATTTATGCAGATGGTCGAAAGGGAAGAAATCGCGAAAGTTATCCTGATAAAAAATTCGATTAAAGCCACAAAAAAAGACGGTAGCGAATTTTCGACAATAGTCCCTGATGAGCCGATTGATGACGAAGAGCTTGTCAATAAACTCTATGCCAAAGGTATAGAAATAACTGCGCAGAATCCGAAAGATCCGCCGTGGTGGGTAACGCTCCTTTCGTCCTTGTTGCCGATAGCAATTTTGGTCGGCGCGTGGTATTTCATAATAATGCAGACGCAGGGCGGCGGCTCAAAAGTTATGTCATTTGGCAAAAGTCGCGCAAAACTTATGGGCGGCGACAAAGTCAAAGTGACATTTAACGACGTGGCGGGAGCCGACGAAGCTAAGGAAGAACTTCAAGAGGTCGTCGAATTCCTTAAGCACCCGAAAAAGTTTAACGACTTGGGCGCGAGAATTCCAAAGGGCGTCTTGTTATTCGGTCCGCCCGGCACCGGCAAAACTCTTTTAGCTAAGGCGGTCGCGGGCGAGGCGGGCGTTGCATTCTTTTCGATAAGCGGTTCAGACTTCGTCGAAATGTTCGTTGGCGTGGGCGCGTCGCGAGTTCGTGATTTATTCGCGCAAGCTAAGAAAAATTCGCCGTGCATAATCTTTATCGACGAAATTGACGCGGTAGGACGTCAGCGCGGAGCAAATGTCGGCGGCGGGCACGACGAACGCGAACAAACTTTGAATCAACTACTTGTCGAAATGGACGGCTTCGCGCCTAACGAAGGGATTATCATAATCGCCGCGACGAACCGTCCCGATATTCTCGACCAAGCACTTTTGAGACCTGGACGTTTCGACCGTCAAATTGTCGTCGATAAGCCCGACGTGACAGGGCGCATTGCGATTTTAAAAGTGCACGTCAAAGGCAAGCCCATTGCTAAAGACGCTGACTTAGACATTTTAGCGCGAAGGACGCCGGGCTTTACTGGCGCAGATTTAGCTAACCTTGTCAACGAAGCGGCACTTTTGGCGGCGCGTCGCAATAAGCACGAAATCAACATGACCGAGCTTGAAGAATCAATCGAACGGGTTATGGCGGGTCCCGAAAGAAAATCTAAAGTGATGAGCGAAGACGAGAAAAAGTTGACGGCTTATCACGAAGGCGGGCACGCGCTTGTTGGCATGATGTTAAAACACGCCGACCCCGTTCACAAAGTCACGATTATTCCACGCGGCAGGGCGGGCGGTTATACTCTCATGTTGCCAAAAGAGGATAGAAGTTACGCTACGCGCTCGGAACTTTTAGACAGATTGAAAGTCGCAATGGGCGGGCGCGTCGCTGAAGAAATTGTCCTAAACGAAATTTCAACGGGCGCATCTCAAGACATTCAGCAGGCAAGCCGCATTGTTCGCGCAATGATTATGCAATACGGCATGAGCAATGTGCTTGGTCCCGTTGCTTATGGCGGCGACCCCGCGCAGCAATATTACTTCGGGCAGTCGCAAAAAAATTATTCAGAAGAAGTCGCCGGCGAAATCGATAAGGAAATTCATAAATACATGGAAGAGGCTTATGAGGCTTGCCGAACGATTATCAATGAAAATCGCGATAAGTTGGAGAAAATCGCACAAGCCCTTATGGACAAGGAAACGTTGACGGCGCAAGAGCTTAAAGACATTGTTTTTGGCGCAAAAGTCGAACTGGAAAAGCCGCCAGTCAATGACGAACCGCCCCCGCCGCCCGAATCAATAACAGTTGAGTTGGTTAAGCCTGAACCACCGGTTGAGCCGACACCAAATCCGATTTAAACAGAACGAAAATTTTTCAGGGAGGCTAAGACCTCCCGATTTTTTTAAGAGACTGACTATAAAGAGTCAAGAGAAATCTAAAAAAGATTCGCCAGTTCTTTGAAGATGAAAAAATGATACGAACAATCTTTTTGGATACCAACCAGAATCATAAAAAATCAAAACTCTTTGCCCTGAATCCTCGTGCGAGATAAAACGTCTTGCAGTATCTGACTTATTAGCAGTTAAACAAAGAGCTGTGATTATAATCTCCAGTAAGCCATATTTTGGAAGGAATTGGGAATAAAATCCTGATTCCTTTTTCAGTTTGCAAACATTTTCAAAGCCGTTGCCTTGAAAACATTAAAAGCGTGTTGTATAATTGCAAAAGAATATTCACTAAATTTAAGGGGGAAACTTTGATGATTTACACCGTAACTTTTAATCCCGCGATTGATTACATTATCCGGCTTGATAAACTCACGACCGGCGCGATTAACCGCGTGACTTATGAGCAAGTACTCGGCGGCGGTAAGGGCGTCAACGTATCAATCGTGCTTGGCAACTTGGGACATAAGTCGACGGCAACAGGTTTTCTTGCGGGCTTCACCGGCGATGAAATTGTTCGCCAGCTCCGCGAATTTAACGCCGCTGATGATTTCGTTAAACTCGATGAAGGTTTCTCCCGCATTAACGTCAAGATTAAAGCCGACGTTGAAACCGAAATTAACGGGCAAGGTCCCAAAATCAGCGACGCTAAGCGCGAAGAACTTTTCCAGAAACTCGAAAAGCTCGGCGCAGATGATACACTGATTCTTTCCGGCTCTATTCCCAACACCCTGCCCGATGATATGTACGAACAAACACTTAGCCGCATTCAAGGCAAGGGCATTCGCTTTGTCGTCGACGCGGAAAAAGGACTCCTTCTTAAAGTCTTGAAGTTTAATCCCTGGCTCATTAAACCCAATAATCACGAACTCGGCGACATGTTCGGCGTTAAACTCAAGAGCGACGAAGAAATTGTTACCTATGCTAAAAAATTGCAGGAGAAGGGCGCACGCAACGTTCTTATCTCAATGGCAGGCGACGGCGCAATTTTCGTTCCCGAAGGCGGCGAGACGTTCTTTAAATCCCCTGCGCCTAAAGGCAAGCTCGTCAATTCTGTTGGCGCGGGTGATAGCATGGTTGCGGGTTTTGTCGCGGGCTACATTGAAAGTAACGGCGATTACGAACGCGCTTTCAAAATGGGGCTTTGCACCGGCTCGGCGTCGGCGTTCTCCGAAAATCTCGCTACTCGTCCCGAAGTCGAAGCTTTGCTGAAAACTATCTAACCCCCAAAAAGCAATTATGAATTAGGAATTAGGAATTAGAAATTAAACCTACAAATTCATTCCTAATTCCAAATTCCACATTCCTAATTGAATTTAAAGGCGGTGTTTCCTAATGGCAATTAAAATTACAAATTACATTTCTAAAAAATCTATCGCGCTAAACGTCCACCCGACCGACAAAAACGAAGCGATTGATATGCTTGTCGATTTGCTCATGACGGCGGGCACAATTCGCGATAAGGCACTTGTCAAGCGTGACGTTCTCAAGCGCGAGGCGCAAGGCTCAACCGGTCTTGCTAACGGTCTTGCCACTCCTCACGCGCAAAATCCTTCCGTCAAAAAGCCTTCAATCTCGATAATCACCGTTCCCGAAGGTGTTGATTTCAATTCGCTTGACGGCAAACCTGCGCGGCTGTTAATGTTGTTCGCGGCTCCCGAAAAGGCTGATGATACCGCAATGACTAATATGGGTCGCCTTGCGGTTTTGCTTATGGACGAAACGTTCAAAGAAAATCTGATTAAAGCAACGTCGCCCGCTGAAGTTATTAAAATTATCGACGACAAAGAAGCGGCACGTTCCAAAAGCGAAACTCCCGAACCTGACGTTTCAGCTAACACGAAAATTATCGCAGTGACGGCGTGTCCAACCGGAATTTCTTCTTCGTTCATGGCTCGCGAATCCCTTAAACAATGCGCCGAGAAATTGGGCTTAAATATTCGCGTTGAAGTGCACGGCGCGGCGGGCGTCTATCATTCGCTAAGCGATGAGGAAATTAAAAATGCCGATTACGTTATAATCGCGGCAAGCAAGAAAATTCCTATGGCGCGTTTCGACGGCAAGCTTATGATAACAACTTCGGTTGGCACCGGTATTCGCAAGCCCGAACAGCTTTTTAATCGCATTCAAGCTGGACAAGCGCAACCCTTCCACGCCACCGAAGACGACGAAACTTTAGGCGAAAAACTTTTCAACAAGATTAAAAGTATTTTCTCTTGAGGCGATTTTGGCTCAGAAATTTGCTTGATAAATAATCTTAATTTGATTGGAGGAATTTCCAATGGAAAAAATCTTTCGTGTGTTTATCTTGGCGGTAGCTTTTATATTAGTGTCGCAAGCTTCAGCATTAGCGGGCGCGCAGGATTTCGCAATCGTCAACAACACCGGCTCGACGATTCATCACATTTTCTGTAGCAGAGCGGATACTAACAACTGGGAAGAAGATGTTCTCGGCTCAACTGGAGTTATCGCGCCTGGTGAACATGTAACGATTACTTTCAATGCGGCTGAAAGAGGACAGTATTGGGATTTCCGCGTTGTCTTCGATAACGGCGTCGATTTGTACTGGGAAGATATAGACCTCTTGTCAGTTTCAGTGATTACCGTCAACAGCGACGGCACGGCGAGTTTTGATTAATCATAATGACATAAAAAAACAAAGCGTAAGACGTAGTGCGCAATGCGGACTTAAAATCTTCGTTGCGCATTACGAATTATAAGAAATTATTCATTCATTTGTAGTAAGGAGTAGTGCACTATGAGAGTTACCGATTTGCTCAAAAATGCGAGCATTGACCTCGGTGCCAATGTCAAGGATAAACAGGACGCGATTTCGCATCTTGTTGACCTTATGGACAAGGGCGGCAACCTCAAGAACAAAGAACAGTACAAAAAAGATGTTCTTGCTCGTGAGGCGTCGGGCACCACCGGTCTAGGCGACGGCATTGCTACACCGCACGCAAAATCAGCGGGCGTTAAGGCTGCCGGTCTCGCCGCAATGACCATTCCCGAAGGTATCGACTTTGAATCAATGGACGGCAAGCCTTCCCGTTTGTTTTTCGCTATCGCCGCACCCGACGGCAGTAACGATGAACATTTGCAAATCCTGTCGAAGCTCGCCACAATGGTTATGGACGACGACTTCAAAGAAGCGTTGATTAAGTCGACGACCAAAGAAGAATTCCTCAAAATCATTGACGACAAAGAGGACGGCAAATTCCAAGCTCCCGCCAGCGCAAATGCCGCGCCCGCGCCCGTTGCCGACCATATCCAAATTCTTGCCGTCACGGCTTGCCCGACCGGTATCGCACATACCTTTATGGCGGCGGAAAGTTTGGAGCAACATGCCAAAAAACGCGGCATTTCAATCAAGGTTGAGACGAACGGTTCCGGCGGCGCAAAGAATGTTCTGACTGCTGATGAAATTGCCAAAGCTGACGGCATTATCGTTGCGGCTGATAAAAATGTCGCAATGGCGCGTTTCGACGGAAAACATGTCGTCATAACAAAAGTTGCTGACGGTATCAACAAAGCCGACGAACTCATTGACAGGGCGTTAGGAGGAAATGCCCCGATTTATCACGCGAAAGCCGGCGAATCAGCAGGCGACGCGGGCGGCGGCGGCGGAGAAAATGAAAGTATCGGTCGCCAAGTTTACAAGCACTTGATGAACGGCGTTTCGCATATGTTACCGTTCGTTATTGGCGGCGGTATCTTAATTGCGATTTCGTTCTTGATTGACGGCGCGGCTGTCGATTTGAACAGCTTACCCGCTGAAGAGCGCGGCAAATTCGGTTCGATAACTCCTGCCGCCGCAACTTTCATGGGCATAGGCGGCGCGTCTTTCGGATTTATGTTGCCAGTTTTAGCAGGATTTATTTCAATGTCTATTGCTGACCGTCCTGGCTTAGCGGCGGGCTTTGTCGGTGGTGCGCTTAGTGCCTCTAATGGTTCCGGTTTCTTAGGCGCATTGCTCGCAGGTTTCCTTGCAGGTTTCATTGTCAACTGGCTCAAAAAAGCTCTTAGCGTTCTGCCGCCCTCGCTCGAAGGCACAAAGCCGATTCTGTTTTATCCCTTGCTCGGCGTTTTGATTATCGGTCTTATCTGCAATTTCGTTATTGGTCCTCCTGTTGCAGGCATCAATGAAGCTCTCAAGGATACTCTTGCCAGTATGGATCCTTCAGCTAAACTTGTTATGGGCGCAGTTATCGGCGGCATGATGGCTGTTGATATGGGCGGTCCTTTGAACAAGGCGGCTTATGTTACTGGCGTTGGACTTTTGGCGGACGGCAACTATTACGTTATCGCGGCGGCAATGGCGGGCGGCATGGTTCCTCCGATTGCGATTGCGCTTGCTACGATTTTCTTCAAGAACAAATTCACCAAAAGCGAACAGAAAACTACTGCAACCAATATCATTATGGGCTTGTCGTTCATTACTGAAGGCGCGATACCTTTTGCTGCGGGCGACCCGCTCCACGTTATCCCGGCTTGCGTTGTCGGTTCGGCTATCGCGGGCGCAGGCGTTATGATGTTTGACTGCACGCTTATGGCTCCGCACGGCGGCATTTTCGTCGTCCCGACTATCGGCAACCCGTTAATGTATCTGCTCTCGATTATCGTCGGCTCGGTTGTCGGTTGCTTTATTCTCGGTTTAATCAGAAAACCACGTCCGCAAGATTAATTAGTTAATATCGCAAATCAAAAAGACCGTCTCTAAATGGGGCGGTTTTTTTTTCATGTCGGCAGGAAAAAATAAATATGGCGGCGAAGTTTTGAGCAAATCTTTTCCAGTTTGAAAGGAGCATTTTAAATGGTTGGTGTAAGAAAAGTAGTAGCGATAGTTTGCGGCGGCGGTCCTGCGCCTGGAATCAATGCGGTTATCAATGCGGTAACGAACACGGCTAATCGTCACGGCTGGGACGTTCTGGGCATGTACGACGGATTTTCTCATCTCGGACGCGGTGAAAAAAGTTATATTCGCCTTGACGCGGCGGCTGTCAACAGAATTCATTTGACGGGCGGTTGTATCCTTCGTATGTCGCGTTTCAATCCGACGAAAAAAGAATCCGACTTGCGCACGGTCGTCGATACCTTGACTGAACTTGGCGTCGGTTATCTCGTGACAATCGGCGGCGATGATACCGCTTTTAGTTCGTCGGCAGTCAGCGAATATGCTCGCAAACTCGGCAGAACGATTAACGTTGTCCACGTCCCGAAAACTATCGATAACGATTTACCGTTGCCCGAAGGCATTCCGACTTTCGGCTTTGAAACGGCTCGCGCATTTGGCACGACTGAAATTCAAAACCTTATGGAAGACGCGCACACGTCGAATAATCGTTGGTATTTCACAATCGCAATGGGCAGGACTGCCGGACATTTGGCTTTAGGTATGGGTAGAAGTGCTGGTGCCGCCGTCACGATTATTCCGGAAGAATTCCCGCAGGAAAAAATTCGTCTGCAACAAGTCGTTGACATTATCACCGGCTCGATTGTTAAACGCTACCTTATCGGCAAAAATTACGGCGTGGCGGTCGTGGCTGAGGGCGTTATCGAAAAAATCGCTGATGAAGATTTCCAAGAACTCGGCAACGTGCAACTTGACGAGCATGGGCATATTCGTTACGCGGAACTTGACTTTGGCGAAATTCTCAAGCAAAAAGTTCTCGCTGAACTCAAGCGCATTGGCATTAAAATTTCAATCGTCGACAAGGAAATTGGCTACGAATTGCGCTGTACGGCTCCGATTGCTTACGACATTGACTACGCCCGCAATCTCGGCTATGAAGCTATGCAATTCCTTATGCGCGGCGAAAGTGGCGCACTTATCACGATTCAGGACAATAAAGCTGTGCCGCTCCGCTTTGAAGATATTCGCGACCCTGAAACCGGCAAAACTTACGTCCGTAAAGTCAATATCAATTCCGTGCACTACAGAATTGCTCGCGGCTTCATGACTCGCTTGGAAAAAGGCGACCTCGACGACGCTGGCGTTGCAAATGCTTTCCGCATGTCGCCCGAAGAATTCAAACAGCGTTATGCTTATCTCTTCGACGAAGAACCCTCGCTTGATAATCAGTAAGCTTTAATCTCTATAAAACTTTTTCCCCGCTGACAACGGCGGGGGTTTTTTTACGAAGCTAGCGAAACGCAGTGGAGCGTTCCGGCGCGGCGTCAACGCTCGAAAAGTAGTAACATTTTTCGCGTCCACTGTTTGAGATGATATTGGCTGTCTTTTATCAGTCGTAATTTACAAAGCGAATTTGCTCGCTACTATAAGTTTTATCCGCAAGAAAATTTTTAGCCGAGAGCTTTATACCTTTGAGAAGAGCAAAAGCGGGTTCTGAGTCGTGATTCGGGGATTAAGCGACGGGCGTCCCACTTTCTTCGTTTCCTCAAACAAACATTTTATTTGATTCCATTGGGCGTCGGTTAATTCTTTGTGGTAAAATAAATTTAACATAAGTAATGACCTACTTTCAAATTCATTTTATCATTGCTTATATTTTTTCTTTACTCGACTTTACCAACACCCCTTAAGTCACTGACAGATTTACTTTAGTCGTTGATATTAAATAAAAAAGCGACGCGGAAGTTTTGAGCTTTCGCGCCGTTTTAGTTTCTTATAAAATTAATTCGTCAAGTTGTCCATACGTTCGAGCGGCGTGCTTAAATCCATGTGTCCGGACAAAGTTTCAATTTCTTTGCCGTCAACGAGGAATTTAACGCGCTTGACTTCAGGAAAATTCGTTAGGGTATCGACAACCGAGCCGATTAAAAATTCTTCGCCGGTCGAGCCGCCAACAAAACTTTTTAAAATGCTTCCGTCAAAATCGACAATCGCTAAGCCGTCCGCAACTTTAACGCTCCTTATCGCCGCATTGTTCGGGAAAATTTTCGTCAAGTTACTTTCGGCTGGGTCTTCAAGCAGAGTTTCGACAGCAGCAATGTATTTGTTCGTTGAATCGTCAATGACAATTTCGCGCTCCACTTCAACAAGTTTCATGCCCGAATCGTCAGGGTAATAAACTTTGACGTTCATTGATTTTTTTGCCGGCTTATCAACCGTAGATTGTTTGTCGTCGGATTTTTGAGCGGGCTTTTCGTTTTCGGGTGATGTTTTAGGCGTTTCGGGTTTAGTATCGGGCTTGACGACGGGTTTTGACTGCGCAGGCTTATCAGGCGGCTGTTCGATAGGCTCTTGAGGTTTATCGCAGCCCGCTGTAAACAGAAGTAGCGCGAGCATTGCCGGTATTAAAATTTTCTTCACGTTAATCAATTCCTCCTTGATTGAAGTAGCGATTTACGGCATTGTTGATTGCCTGCGCAAGTTTCTGTTGATAGTCATTACTTGCCAATAATTTTTCTTCGCGAGGGTTAGTGATGAAACCCAGCTCAATCAATGACGCGGGGCATTTTGAGTGCGTCATAACATAAAATCTAGCCGCTTTGACGCCACGATTGTTAAGCCCGCCGAGCCTAAGCAATTCTTCGTTCAAAAGTCTGGCGAGGCGTTCGCCCTTGACGGCGGTCGGCGCGTGATAAGTTTCGACGCCATTAGCGGAGCCGTTTGAAAAGGCGTTGCAATGGACGCTGATAAAAAGGTCGGCATTGGGCGGAGCCTTATCGACACGCGCTTGAAGTTCGGTCGCGTCTGATACGCCCGGCGCGGCAACGTCAATGTCAGTCGTGCGCGTCATTATGACGTTGTAACCGCTTGCAGTTAAAAGTTTTTGCGCTTTAAGCGAAACAGCTAAGGAAACAGATTTTTCCGTTACGCCCGTCGGACCGATTGCGCCCGCGTCGGAGCCGCCGTGACCAGGATCAAGCACGATAATTTTATTGATATTATTACTGCCGCCCAAAATCAATTCGTTTTTCTGCGCGGGAGCTTTTTTTACGTCAAGGACAATGCAAGCGTCTTTTTTATCTGCGCGGCTAGCAGGTTCAAGCGAAAAATTTACATTTCCTTCAAGCGACGACTTAAAATGAATTTGTACGCTTGTCCGATTAGTTTTAATCTTGTTCGCGATGATTTTTTCGACGAAATCTTTCGCGCCGGATTGAATTTTCGTGCCGGAAATGCGATTTACTCTGCCGGGCAAAGCGTTATCAAGTTCAACGCGCAAAATTCCGCTTGATAAATCCGTTGTGACATCATTTGCGTAAAGTTTCCCGCCGTCATAGGAAATTTCAATGCGAATAGTCTCGCTATCGAGTTCAAAGGCATTTACTCCGGTGAGTTCAGCCGATTTAGCCGACGCCGTGCCCGCTATCGCCATAATTATTAGCACAGCGAAGCACATTAAACATTTTTTTAGCAAAATCATTCCTCATTCCTAAATATTTTAATCGTTAGGTATTCGCCTTCGCTAGCGTTTTCCGGTAGAAAATTTGCAGGCAAAACAAATTGGCTAAATTCGTCCTCTTCCTCCTCGAAAAGAAAAACTGCCTTTGCTGAGCCGTCTTCAAGCTCCTCTATCCTGTCAAGATACGCGATTATTTCTTTTTGTCCTTCTTTTTCTTTGCAATCCATTTGTCTAACCAATCCTCCTTTTTTTCAGACGTGACGGAAAATTTTTGCCCGTCGCTAGTGATTGTGATTGTGCCATTAAAGCGCGTGCACAAAATATTTTCCTTGTCGATACCCTGCGCCAAATAATTTTCAAGCGGCTCTAAATGCGGGTGCCCATAAGTATTGCGGCGTTCTTCTTCCGGACCGCAAGATATTAAAACGACGCTTGGATTGACTGCCGCGACAAAATTTTTCGTCGACGCGGTATAACTTCCGTGATGACCGCTCTTCAGCACGTCGCATTTTAAATTTTTAGCCTTATTATTCGCTAAAATTTCGTTTTCGGCTTCCTTTTCGGCGTCGCCAGTGAAAATCATCGAAAATTTCTTGTAAACTAGCCTGCCAACGACGCTTTCATTGTTCGGATCGGACTTTTGCCCGCCATTTACCGCGTCAACAACTTCAGAAGTCGGATAAACTACATTAAACTTGACTCCGCCGCCAAAATCTAACGTATCACCCGCCTTTAAGCCCTTATGCTGAACGTTTTTAGCGTCAACGGCTTTCGTGTAGCTTTTGTAAAGCGGCGAAGTCGAAGAAATTCCATTATCATAAACTTCAGCGACGGAAATTTTCTCCAAATACGGATTTGCTTTGATTTCCTTCGCGCTCGGATTGATTAAAGCCTTCGCGCTGCCGATATGGTCGGCGTGCGGGTGCGTCAGTATCAATTTATCTATCTTCGTGACGGAAAATTTCTCCAACTCGCTAACTAAAAGGTCGCGCTCGTCAGTATCGCTCGTATCAATAAGAATTGTCTGCTTTTTCGTCTGAATCAAGATTGCGTCGCCCTGTCCAACGTCTAGCATCGCAATTTTTAAGTCGCCTTTGACGTTTTGCGCGGGCGCGGCGGCTTCAACTTGCGTTTCTTCCGCGATTTCGGATTCTGATTGCGGTTTCGCCTCTTCCTTAGCTCCTCCGCAACCGCTTAGAACTAAACTTGCCAACATGAGTACCGTTAAAAAGATTTTTTTCATTGAATCATCCTTTCCGCTCGTTTTTGTAGAGTATATAAACCCGAATTGCCTTCGTCACCGTCCAAAATGCAAATGACGCGATATAAATCTTGTCGATTAACGATAGATTAGCGTAATCAAAGTGCAGGAATAAGAATACCGCCGCCAATATAATCAATGCGTCGAATTTGTCAAATGCTTTCTTCAAAATCTCTAGCAATTTGCCTTGCCTCCTTTTTTGCTCTGATTATACATGTTTATTTCAGTTTTGACAAAGGTTTTTGCAAAAAAAAATCGCCCGAATTTTTTTCGAGCGATAAAATTTATATGGAGGAATATTTACTTAGTGAATTGCGCGTTGATATGCTTCCAAGCGTCTTCGCGGCTGACTTGCTTGCCGTCGATATAATATTCATTCGCTTTGGAAGTGCCAACCATGTCGCCAAAAATGCTCCCGTCGTCTTTGATTGTGACGCCGTATTTATCAAACGCATTGCGCAAGTTTACAAAGCCTTCATGGTCGAGAAGCGGCACGCCTACCAAATCATTTTTGAAAATTTTCACGCCAAGTTTCTCAAATTGTTGAGCGTCGCTATAACTTTCCGCGAAAGTGCCGCCTGCCACGTTGTCGAGTTGCTCTTCCGTCAAAATTTCGTCCTTAAGAATTTCGTTTGCCATTTTTATCCGTCTCCTTTTTGTTTTCTGCTACTTATACGTTGAAAAATCGATTTCGTTACACACTTTAGAAGAAAATTTTTGTTTTGGCAATGAAAAAACCCCTCGAAACGTTTCCGAAGGGCTTTTTTATACTTATTTGTTTCTGAACCACTCTAAAATCATTTCAACCTTAGCTTTTATGTAATTTCTGCACGTCGCGACCGCTCCTATCACCATTGGCATTATCAACGGCAAATAATTTGACGCCGCGTTTATCAATGTGCCCGAATGCGCCGAACATATCGACGGAATTGCCATAAAACACATCACCCAAAGTAAAATTTTCATCTCAAATCCTCCTTAAAGCGTATCCCCCTATTTTTTTTACTAAAAATCCTTTAGTATTACTATATTTTAAAGCTTAACCCCTATTAGGGGATATGTCAATAAAATTTTTAGCTA
>ODAI011998649.1_pt1 | contig 42209 bp, 32 predicted proteins | sample 1539321 | NCBI WGS metagenome assembly ODAI01 (sample SAMN02144231, study PRJEB22623) | gut metagenome | biome: sheep rumen | host: Ovis aries | place: New Zealand
AAGAACAGAAGACGAGGCATCCGTGATGCCATTGGCTACGGACTCTCCATCATTGCCATCTTCCTGTCTCTTGGTATTGCTGTGTCACTTATGGGACATGGCAACTGGCTCAACGGACTTGCCACCAACAGCGTCTTCAACATCTTGCTCTGCTTGCTGATGATTGTCTTTGCGCTGTCGTTTTTCGGGTGGTTCGAGATACGCCTGCCCTCATCATGGGCAGACAAGGTTGACAGCAAGGCAAGCAACACTACCGGATGGATCTCCATCTTCCTCATGGCACTAACGCTGGTTCTTGTCAGCTTCTCGTGTACGGCACCCATCGTCGGACTGTTGCTGGTCGAAGCGTCAACATCAGGCATCCAGAGCGGTGCACTCTTAGGCATGCTTGGCTTTGCACTTGCCCTCGCCCTACCCTTCACCCTCTTTGCCCTTTTCCCCTCATGGCTACAAGGTCTGCCCAAGTCAGGCTCATGGATGAATATCATCAAGGTTTCGTTAGGATTCATCGAGCTTGCCTTCGCCTGCAAGTTCTTCTCCGTAGCAGATATGGCATACGGCTGGCACCTCATGGACAGAGAGATATTCCTTGCCCTGTGGATAGTCATCTTCCTGTCGTTAGGGCTCTATCTCATGGGACTGCTCCACTTCCAGAGTGACGGTGACGACAGTAAGGCCAAGCCAGTACCAGCTATTATCCTCGGCATGTGTTCGTTGGCTTTTGCCCTGTATATGGTACCAGGGCTATGGGGAGCACCCTGTAAGGCTGTCGCTGCCTTTGCCCCACCCATGAGTACGCAAGACTTCAACCTCAGCACCTCGCATGTCAGTGCCGCATACACCGACTACGACCAGGGAATGGCTGCCGCCAGGAGTCAAGGCAAACCCGTACTGCTTGACTTCACTGGCTATGGCTGTGTCAACTGCCGCAAGATGGAGGCTGGCGTATGGACCGACCCTACCGTAGCTCAACTGCTCAACGACGACTACATCCTCATCTCTCTCTTTGTCGACGACAAGACACCTCTGCCCCAACACCTGCAGGTAAAGAATGCCGACGGTACTCCCCGCACCCTGCGCACCATTGGCGACAAGTGGAGCTACTTCCAGGAAAGCAGGTTTGGATACCTTGCCCAGCCGTTCTATATCGCCATAGGTCCCGACGGGAAGCCCCTTACTGAAAGCTACGGATATAACGAAAAATCATCCGATTTCATCGAGTTTTTAAGAAAAGGACTGGATAAGTTCAACTCAACGAGACCGTAGGAACGCTCTCTATCAACCTTCTGAACACCCCATTCTGCATCAGCAGCTGTCGGTTGCCAGTCATGAGCAGTTGCTTCCGAGCGCGTGTCATCACCACATTCAGCTTTCTGTCAATCACCCTTCCGTTCTCCACGAAACAGTTGCTCGTCAGGAATTCCAACTGATAAGGCATCTGGGCAGTAAAAGAATAGATGATGATGTCACGCTGCGAACCCTGATAGCGCTCCACCGTATCTATTGACACATCATCAAGTCCGGTAGCACCAGCCTCGGCAAGGCTTCTCCTTATCGAAGCTATCTGATTGCGATAGGGCACTATCACCCCTACCGTCTTCAGCGGATCGAACTGTTCACCATAGTGGTTGCGTATGTCGATGAGCAGCCGAGCTACAATCCTTGCCTCCTCTATGTTCACCTTGTCCGACGACCCTGGCTGCAGGCAATATGCCGAAGGGAAGAACATCACACGTCTGCCCATGAACAATCGGTGGTCGTCCTCGTCAGTCTGATGGGGCAAGGGTACCGCAGACAGCTGCTCTTCAGCATAGAACTCCCTGCAAGGAAACTCAGCGATAGCTGGATGCATACGTCCATGCTTGCGTAAAACACCGATGAAATCGGAGCGTTGTGCAGCCTGTTCCGTTCGTATCAGTCGTTCAAATAGCGAGTTACGGCAGTTGTCCAGATGTATCTTCTTCAACGTCTCATCCTTTACACACGAGTCTTCCACACTCTGTTGCACCACCGCAGGCAACTGTTTATAGTCGCCTATCAGCACAAACCGACACTCCTCTTTGGCAAGCAAACCAATAATGTTTGGTTCCAGAATCTGACTTGCCTCATCCACAATGATTGTCGAGAAGTGTTTGATGTTCAGCAGGTAAGAACGTGAAGCCAATGTCGAGGTGGTGCTGACGATGATGGGTGCGTCTATTAGCCGCTGGCGCAGTTCGTGGAGTGTGGAGTGAGGGGTGTGGAGTGAGGAAAGGAGATTTCCTCTGAAACGCGGATCACAACTGAACTCGTTGCCCAAACGAATAAAGTCCTTGCCAGCATCCACCAGCATACCGCATATCTCGTCTACAGCACGGTTGGTATAGGAGAGCAACAGCAGTGACGAATGGAATTCCTCCACCATGAAGCGCATCGCCATCGATGTCTTACCCGTTCCTGGTGGTCCCACAAGCAAGAAGTAGTCGTCAGCTTGTTTACATCTGAGCAGCATGTCGTCATAGTCGGGATGATAGCTGCGAGTGAGTGTCCGTTCAGGCGAACGACGCGGCTCACGCTGCCCCAACAACAAGTCCCGGCGCTCCTGTGACGACGAGATGAGAGCATAGAGCGAGTGTATGGAACTGCCCATCATATCGCTGCCAGTATGTTCGATGGCATAGATTCGTCTTTTATCTAACACCTGCGGGTCCTGCTGTCCGTCGCTCAGGTGTACGGTGACCGTATCCGGCATGACGTCAGCCAGCACACCCTTATATAATATGGCATGCGAGCTGTCGGGCTCCTCACACTCAGGATAAGCATAGAGATACACCATGTCGCCGCGTCGGAAGTCGGGCATGAAGTCTTCATCCTGTTCGGGCACATCGAGTACGACGGTATCATAGCCGTTATATGTTGTGCTTTGCCTCAGATCCCTGATGGTCAGACCCTTGTACATGTCACTTTCGTGGATGGGTGAGAGGTCGTCGGTGGGAGCCGCGGGAGTAACTCTTTCTTTTACCACGAACGTCATCATTCGGCAGAAGTAGGCTCGTTCGAGTGGCGACAACTCATGGAGCGGTTGCAGCAGAGCCTGCAGACGGGGGAGCTCCCAACGCTGGAAGAACTGCTCGGTATAACATTCGCCCGCCAGTGTCTCAGGTGTCAGCTGGTCTATGATGCTCTCGAAGCCCTCATCGGCAATCCTATAGAGCAGAGCCTCCACCTCGTCACGAAAGTCGAGTGCCTGTTGCAACAATTTCTTGTTGCGCTGGGCATCAATATGTCGCAGTCCGTCGGGCAGGGCGAACTTAGAATACAGCAGTTCGATGTCTACATCCTCTTCGTCCACTCCGAAGTTCTCAGCCAGCACCGCATAGTAGAGCAGCGCCTGTATATAATGTTTCTGTGGACAGATGTTCTTGCCCGACTTCTGTTCCACCAGCAGCCGCATGTCGTTTGTCATCAGGTCCACACGTCCTTGCAGTCCTAAAGTGGGACAGACGAACGACGGTTCGAGAAGGTAGAGAGGTGTGGGGTGAGAGTCATTTTTCAGGCTACCAACGATCTCCCTCATGTTCTTCACCTGTCGCTCAGCATCCTGCTTGAAGCGTTTGCCGTCAAAGTCCTCGCACGTCACATACTCCAGAGCCTTCTCCTTGAAGTTGTTGCGTATGGTATCGTTGATGTTATAGTTGTCGGGATGATGGATGATGTCGTCGAGTGCACTACCCGCAAAGTTACCAAGCAGAGTATGATAAGTATTTATACGCGCCCCCAACCTGTTGACGATATACATCAACGGATGATGGCCGTATCCCTCGAAGCATGCGGCAATAGAAGATATGTCAAGCAACAAGTTACGCATCATATATACATTGAACGCTGATTTTTAACTATGCACTATGAACTATGAACTATGCACTATCACTGCCCTCCCAGTCGGTCGAAGAAGGTGATGACATCCTCATAGGTCTTCAGTTCGTCCCTGCCAAAGTGTAATATGGTGCCAAAAAAGAGGTCGTCCTCACCCCTCGCTCCTCCTTCCTCGCTCCTCGCTCCCCGAATATAATAGTCAGCATTGATGAGTTCGGGCTGATTGGTGAAGATGACATGGTTCCATGCCGGCACGTTGACATACTCCTCCACCCACGCCAGCACATTATTTATATAGTCGGGCTTTGCCGATGGGGCATCGGCAACGATAAAGACCTCATAGTTCTCTATCAGGAACTCGTAAGCCTTGCGTAGACTCGACACAGGTTTCATATAGCTGTCCGTCATCGTGCCGAAGTCTATCATCACCCTGCGACGCTCCCTACCCTCCTGACGGTCGTCGATCCATCGGATGACAGGTATGACATAATGGAGCAGCACGCCGTCGTTCAGTCGGTGCTCGCCATGAAAACGTATAGCCTGCGGATAGTGCTGTAGGAAGAGGTCGCGTGTGTCTACCGTCTGGTCGTTGTCGCCGAAGAGCCCGAACACGCGTCGGCGCTCCTCGTCGTCGATGTCCTGGAAGCACAAGTCGGTAGCCGCCTTATACTCCTTCACCATCGCCTTCGTGACGATAAACTCCTGTATGCCGTCCTGACGGGGATTCTGAAAGGTCTGCTTACCCACCATACCATGATCGTGCATCGTCTCCGCCATCTTGAAGGCAGGGTTCACACATATACGGTCGATGCCCCTGAGCTGTTCAGTATACATACCGCCCATCGACGTACCGATGATCAAGTCAGGGCGTTCTGCCTCCACAATGTCATGTAGCAGAGCCAGCGCCTCCTCGGGATGTATGGGCAAGTCGGGCGACACTACCGTAGTCTGTGGCATCAGCTCCCTAAGCATCTGAGCCGTATGCGTGCTACCTGCCGACCCGAATCCGTGCACATAAAGTATCTTCTTGCCAGCCATAAGACTGGGAAAAGTCTTTTGATATTGATTGTCCATAGTATTGCAAAGATACTTCTTTTTTCATTTCCCTCAAAATACTTTCGCTACTTATTCTCAAGATCTGCTTGCAAAAAGTACACATTATATATAATATAAGGGAGAGGCAAAACCTCTCCCTTACGTTTTTCTTTTCGTTTTTTCAAACTTCCTAACCGCTTGATGTATTATTTATGTATGTATATGCAGAAGCGATTGTGTTGCATTTTATCTTATAAACAGGAGTTCACGATACTTAGGCAGCGTCCACAGTTCGTCGGCTACCATGAGTTCGAGCTTGTCGATGCGGTAACGGATGTCTTGCATCTTTGGCTCTACTGTGTCATGATAAGCTATTGCCTTCTCACGCTCCGACTCTATGCGGTTGGCAACCTTACGTGCGTTGACGAGTTCTTCTACCAGTTTTTCTATAGTCTGCGTACTCTCAGCTATCTCTTTAATAATCTTGATATTGCGAGCGCAGTAGGTATTGACCTCTTCTTGGGTGAAGATGTCCTTCATACTACCGACATTCTTTGCCAGACGAGTCTGATAGTGGGTGGCAACAGGAATGATATGGTTCATGGTGAGGTCGCCGAGCACGCGTGCCTCTATCTGTATCTTCTTGGTATAGGTCTCCCACTTCACCTCATTGCGCGCCTCCAGCTCTTTGCGGTTCATCACGCCAAGGCTCTCAAACATACGCACGGTATCGTCGTCGAGGTAGCGGTCGAAGATGATAGGACACGACTTCTCCACGTCCAGTCCACGACGTGTAGCCTCCTCTACCCATTCGTCGCTATATCCATTGCCGTCGAAGTGGATAGGCTTACAGGTACGTATGTCCTCACGTACCACGTCGATAATGGCACTGGTGGTGTCTTGTCCTTTGGCAATACGCTCGTCGACACGACGTTTGAAGTCGACAAGCGACTCGGCAACTGCCGCATTCAGCGCAATCATAGCCGACGCACAGTTGGCCTCGCTACCTACGGCACGGAACTCAAAGCGGTTGCCGGTAAACGCGAACGGGCTGGTGCGGTTGCGGTCGGTATTGTCGATGAGCAACTCAGGAATCTCAGGTATGTCAAGTTCCATCTTCTTCTTACCAGCTACGGCGAAGAGATCGTCGCGGTCGGCCTTCTCTATATGCTCGAGAAGTTCGCTCACCTGCTTGCCGAGGAAGGAGGAGATGATGGCTGGCGGTGCCTCGTTAGCTCCAAGACGGTGGGCATTGGTAGCCGACATGATGCTCGCCTTGAGCAGTCCGTTGTGGCGATATACACCCATCAGAGTCTCGACGATGAAGGTGACGAAGCGCAGGTTCTGCTCAGGAGTCTTGCCTGGCGCATGCAGCAGCACTCCCGTATCGGTAGAGAGGCTCCAATTGTTATGTTTGCCCGAACCATTGATTCCGTCGAATGGTTTTTCGTGTAGAAGTGCGCGGAAGCCATGCTTGCGTGCCACCTTCTTCAACAACGACATGAAGAGCATGTTATGGTCGACTGCAAGATTGGTCTCCTCATAAATAGGCGCAAGCTCAAACTGGTTGGGTGCCACCTCGTTATGGCGTGTCTTACAAGGGATGCCAAGCTCCAGAGCCTGTATCTCGAGATCTTTCATGAATGCCTGCACACGGTCGGGAATAATACCAAAGTAGTGATCGTCCATCTGCTGGTTCTTCGCCGAGTCATGTCCCATGAGTGTTCTGCCTGTTAGAATCAGGTCGGGACGTGCCAGATAGAGGCTCTCGTCGACGAGGAAATACTCTTGTTCCCATCCCAGATTGGTGATAACCTTCTTCACCTTCGGGTCAAAGTATCGTGCCACACCCAGCGCCGCCTCACTCACGGCACGCAGAGCACGCTTGAGAGGAGCTTTGTAGTCGAGGGCCTCGCCGGTATATGAGATAAAGATGGTAGGTATACACAGCGTGTCGTCGATGATGAAGACTGGCGATGTAGGGTCCCATGCCGAATAGCCACGTGCCTCGAAGGTGGCACGGATGCCACCAGAAGGGAAGGAGCTGGCATCAGGCTCCTGCTGTACGAGTAGCTTACCTGAGAATTCCTCAATCATTCCGCCCTTACCATCGTGTTCGATGAAGGCATCATGCTTCTCCGCAGTACCCTCGGTGAGCGGTTGGAACCAGTGAGTATAGTGGGTGACGCCATTCTCGTCAGCCCATTGCTTCATACCTTTTGCCACAGCATCAGCTATCGAGCGGTCGAGCGGAGCTCCGTTGTCTATAACGTCAATGAGAGCCTCGTAGACGTCGCGCTGAAGATATTTGTACATCTTGGCACGGGTAAAAACATTCTTTGCAAAAAACTCTGACGGACGTTCCTGAGGGGCTGCCACCTCGAGAGGCTTCTTATTAAAAGCCTCCTCTACTACCTGAAATCTTAAATTAGCCATTCGTACACATTATTATATAGTGGGTGCAAAGGTAAGAAATAATTCGTAATGCGTAATGCGAACACGAGATTTTTCTCGCTTTGCCTGCAAAGAATGTGTCATTTTTTTATTCATTATGCTTTCATTATTCAACTTTATGTATATCTTTGTAAACAAAAATCTAAATCTATGGAGCTAAAAGGAACTTACATTGCTGACAAGCAACGTTATCAAAACATGGAGAAAATGTATGCACGCTGCGGAAGAAGCGGAGTGCTACTGCCAAGGGTGAGCCTGGGATTCTGGCATAACTTCGGTGGTAACGACTCGTACGAGCGTAGCCGCGCGATAACCCACTATGCTTTTGACCACGGAATAACCCACTTTGACCTTGCTAACAACTACGGACCACCCTACGGATCGGCTGAGGAGACAATGGGAAGGCTCATCGATGATGACTTCAGACCTTATCGCGACGAACTGTTCATATCGACAAAGGCTGGATATGACATGTGGGAGGGACCTTACGGCAACTGGGGTTCAAGAAAATACCTCATGGCAAGTCTCGACCAAAGCCTCAGAAGGATGCACCTGGACTATGTGGACTTGTTCTATAGCCATCGGTTCGACCCAGAGACTCCCATTGAAGAGACTCTTCAGGCAATGGTAGACATGGTAAGGATGGGGAAAGCTCTATATGTGGGTATAAGCAAATGGCCACTGGAACAGCTGAGCTTGGCATACCAATATCTGAATGACCACGAAGTACCACTTCTAATATACCAAGGCAGACTGAACATGCTCAACCAGGAACCCATAGAACAAGGCATACTGGACTTCTGTCATAAGAACGGAGTGGGATTTATAGCATTCTCGCCTCTGGCACAAGGTCTGCTCACCGACAGATACATCAACGGCATACCAGCCGACTCGCGTATGGCGAAGGGCAAATTCCTGACCGCTGACCGACTGACACCCGAGATGAAAGATTATCTCAATCGCCTGAAAAAGGAGTCGGAAGCACAAGGACATGACATGGCAGAGCACGCACTAAGATGGGTGCTCAGCCAGCAGGGAGTAACGTCAGTACTGGTGGGGGCAAGCTCGGTGGAACAACTGAAGAGAAATCTCCAGTGTATATAATCCAAAAGCCACACCAAAACGACTAATACATTATTCCAAAATACCGAAGAATATCATTGAGGTTGGCTACCACCATTAGCAACAGCAGCAGACTGATGCCTACATACTCGGCATAGATGAGGAACTTCTCGCCTGGCTTACGACGGAAGATGATCTCATAGAGCAAGAACAACACATGACCGCCATCGAGTGCTGGTATAGGCAAGATGTTCATGAAGGCAAGCACTATCGACAGCCATGCCGTCATAAGCCAAAACCTATGCCAGTTCCATGTTTCGGGGAAAAGGCTGCCAATGGCTCCGAAGCCTCCAAGATTGCGTGCTCCGTCTGAGGAAAAGAGGTATTTCATGTCACCCACGTAGCCTTTCAACTCGTTGATACCATAGCGTGTTCCCGAGGGCAGACTCTCGAAGAATCCGTAAGAAACATGGCTTGGAGTATAATAGGACGCCCACGACTTTGGCACAAAGCCGAACTTCATATCGTTGCCGAGACTTAGACGGACTGTGATGAGCTTACTGCTTCCTTCATGAGCAAAGGCAATACTGGTGTAGCGTGCCTTTAGACTGTCCTGATGGGTTTGAGCAGTCATAAACAGGTCGGTCTGCCTACCCATGACATCGGTAAGCTCATTATACGAATCCACTTTCACTCCATTAACAGCATAGATACGGTCACCCTTGCGCATACCCCACTGGGCAGCCTTTGTGCCAGGCAATACCGTGTCAACAACAGCTGGCATGAATGGTGCCATGAAGCGCGGCTCGCTCTTGAGCATATCTATCAGGCTGATGTTGCCTGGCAGCGACACGGTGGTCTGCTTACCATTGCGCAATACCCGAACCTCACGGGCTATAGCGGTCTCACGATACACATCAACATCAAACTCACGGAAGTCGCCCTTCTCAGTACCAATGAGTATGTCATGGTCTTTGAAGCCATACTGTTTTGCCTCAGTATTGAACTTCATACCCATCGTCATGTCCTTTGGAGTGATAAACTCCTCACCCCAGACAAAGAGTACCATGGAGTATATCAGCATTGCCAAAAGGAAATTGACAAGCACACCACCAATCATGATCAATAGCCGCTGCCATGCAGGTTTCGCACGAAACTCCCAAGGCTGCACGGGCTGTTTCATCTGCTCGGTGTCCATACTCTCGTCTATCATACCCGCAATCTTACAATATCCTCCCAACGGCAACCATCCCACGCCATAGGCGGTATCGCTGTTCTTGGGTTTCCACTCAAATAAGTGGAACCATGGATCAAAGAAGAGATAGAACTTCTCGACCCTGACGCCGAAGAGCTTTGCAAAGAAGAAATGGCCTCCCTCATGCAGAAGTACGAGGAGGGATATCGCCATTATAAACTGTAAGAGCTTAATAAGAAAAATTTCCATTGTCTGTCGTTGTTGTTATTTTTATAGATACTATAAGTGCTATAGGCACTATAGTGATTATTACTGATTATATCATTTCTGCCGCAATAAGACGTGCCTCACGGTCACTATCTATATACACATCATAGTCGGGTGACGGGTTGAAAGTTGCCTTTTGCATTGTTTTCTCTATCACTTCCGCCATCTGCAAGAATCCGCATCGTCCCTCTCTGAAGGCTGCATTGACCACTTCGTTGGCCGCGTTGACGATACATGGCATATTGCCGCCCCGATGTAACGCCTCGAAAGCCAAGGAAAGACAACGGAACTTCTGCATGTCGGGCTCCAGGAACTCCAGTGAGTGACTTTTGAAAAGGTCGAGACGCTCTCCGTTCAACGGCAGGCGCTCAGGGAAGGAGAATGCATACTGGATAGGCAGGCGCATGTCGGGCACACCAAGCTGTGCCTTGACCGAGCCATCACAGAACTGGACCGCACTGTGAACGATGCTTTGTGGATGGATAAGCACTTGTATCCTCTCGGCAGGAATGCCAAAGAGCCAACGTGCCTCTATCACCTCGAAGCCCTTGTTCATCAGCGATGCCGAATCGATCGTGATCTTTGCACCCATATCCCATGTAGGATGTCTCAACGCATCAGCTGCAGTAACGGTAGCGAGCTGTTGCTCTGACATATTGCGGAAAGGTCCACCAGAACAAGTAAGAAGTATCTTCTCTATATGATTGTCGCCCTCGCCCACAATACTCTGGAAGATTGCAGAATGCTCGCTATCTACAGGCAGGATGGGCACATGGTTCTCCTGAGCCAACTGACATATCAGCTCACCCGCAACCACCAGTGTCTCCTTGTTAGCAAGACATATCTTCTTATGGGCCTTGATAGCACGGATGGTGGGAGTAAGACCAGCAAAGCCCACCATAGCGGTGAGGACCATGTCAATAGGGGCTGCCTCAACAATCTCGTTTAATGCCTCCGCGCCAGCATATACCTTTATGTCTGGCTGGTCAGCGAGTGCATCTCGCAGTGGCGCATAATACTTATCATTAGCTATGACCACCGCAGCAGGCTGATACTGACGTGCCTGCTCAGCCAGCAGTTCCCAACGACTGTTGGCAGTAAGGCAGTAGGCCTCATAGCGATCAGGATGCTGACTGATGACATCGAGTGCCTGAGTACCGATGCTACCAGTAGAACCAAGAATACATATCTGTTGCTTTTTCATTTTTTCTTTTTTATAATACCTATTGTTACTATAATTCTAACAAGCCCTTAGGTATTGCCATTGTTATCTGCTGCTTATGTCCATCCACCTTTGTTATCAAGTCTGGCGAGGCAGGGAGGAGGAGATCAGAACCTTCAATTGTGCGAACCTCAAACAGAGTATTGACGGTGCTGTCATCAACACGTACGATAGTGCCTACCGTCTTTGAGGATTCGCCATCAATTATCTCATAGCCTACTATCTGCGCCCAGGACAACTCGTCATCATTGTCACTGTTGTTTCTTGGGAAATAGACATCACAACCCACATATTCACGTGCCTTCTCAACGGTGTCAACACCTGTAAAGACCACTAACACCTGACTGTCGGAGCGGAAACGATACTCTTCCATGAAGAAAGGGACAAGGATGCCGTCGATGTCGAGTATCAGATAGTCAGCGTCCACACGGTCGAACACGTCGTCATCGATATGCATTGAAAGTTCGCCCTTGACACCGTGAGGCTTGCCCACCCGACCAATCTTATATACTTCTTCTCTTCGAATCATACTGATAGATTAGTATTTCTTCTCTCCTTGCGACAGCCGTTATTAGCTGTTTACCCTACGTATATGTGCACCAAGAGCATTCAGGCGGCGCTCAATATCCTCGTAGCCGCGATCAATCTGAGCAATATTGTCAATACGACTGGTGCCGTCGGCACTCATAGCGGCAATGAGCAACGCTATTCCCGCACGAATGTCCGGACTTGTCATGCGACCTGCACGCAACTGCTTAGCATGGTCATGGCCAACTACCACCGCACGGTGAGGGTCGCAAAGGATAATCTGTGCACCCATATCAATTAGTTTATCGACAAAGAACAGGCGACTCTCGAACATCTTTTGATGAAAGAGTACGCTGCCACGTGCCTGTGTCGCTACGACGATAAGCACTGAGAGGAGGTCAGGAGTAAGTCCTGGCCAAGGTGCGTCAGAGAGTGTCATGATAGAACCGTCGATAAACGAGTCTATCTCGAAATGTTCTTGTCGAGGAATGAACAAATCTTCACCCTCCTGCTGTATTTCGACACCCAGTCGACGGAACGCATCGGGAATGATGCCAAGATTCTCTGGCGACACCTTCTTGATATGTACGCCATCGCCTACCATGGCTGCCATGCCAATGAACGATCCCACCTCTATCATGTCTGGCAGGTTCTCATGCGTCGTCCCGTGCAGACTTTCCACGCCCTCGATGGTGAGCAGGTTCGAAGCGATGCCCGAAATCTTAGCTCCCATACTGTTAAGCATCCTACAGAGCTGTTGTATATAGGGTTCGCACGCAGCGTTGTAGATTGTCGTAGTGCCCTCAGCAAGCACTGCCGCCATGATGATATTGGCTGTGCCCGTGACCGATGCCTCGTCAAGAAGGATGTATGTACCATGAAGTTTCTCAGCACGAATCTCATAGACATCACGTCCTTCGACACGTCCAAATTCGGCTCCAAGACTATGGAATCCCAAGAAGTGAGTATCAAGTCGACGGCGACCTATCTTGTCACCGCCAGGCTGAGCTACCACAGCCCTGCCAAATCTGCCAAGCAGCGGACCAATCATCAGCACACTACCCCTGAGCGACGAGCATTTCTTGACAAACTCATCACTCTCAAGATAGTCAAGGTTGAGTTCGTCAGCTTTGAACAGATATTCGCCCATCGCCTTCTTCTTGACCTTAACTCCCATATCACTAAGGAGTTTTATAAGGTTGTTGACATCAAGAATGTCGGGAACATTCTGTATACGAACCTCCTCAGAGGTGAGCAACACAGCCGAGATAACCTCCAGCGCCTCGTTCTTGGCGCCTTGTGGCGTGATTGTTCCACGTAGCGGATGACCACCTTCTATCAAAAATGAGTCCATAGTTATCTCTTTTTCTTACGATTTTCCATAAAATCACGTTCGTTGATCTTCTCAAACTTAAATGTTGATAAGTCGAGCTGGATAACTCCATCAGTATAATGTGCGAGATCGGCGGCAACCTTTGCATCATCGGCAGAGCCGCGGCTCCATTGCAGCAGCGAACGCTTCATCTGATTGGCAGTAAGACATACCAAGGCATCACGCTCCTCACCAGGCTCCATCGTCTTTAGTTTCTGGAACAGTTCAAACACCATGCTACCATAGTGGCGAACAGGGATATCACGCATGGGATAGCCCATAGGGGCGGGCTTAGTGGTAATATTTTTAGCCTCGCTCACATCATACGGATAGTCTATGTCTAACTGGAAATTACTCATCAATGCGAGGTGGTCCCACAATTTCTGCTCTCGCATCTTCCTGTCACCATTCTGCGGGTACATCCTACCCATTATGGCGACGATGCTCTCGGCGCACTGTTGGCGTTCCTCCTTGGTAGGAAGCGTCATGGCATGGTCGACCATTTTCTGAATATCCCTGCCATATTCGGGCAGTACGAGCTTCTCTCGCTGAGTGTTATAGTCCAATCCTTCTATGTTCATTATCTTACTTGTTATTATTGTCTTGTTGGAACGAAAACATTTGCTTAACTATTATTACAGAAGAGGCTTTGATGGCTTTGCGACAAAGTCCTTCAGGTAGAATGGAGTGAAATAGGCCACATCCTCATATTTCTCTCTTGCTATGCGTTGCTCTGCCAGAGGGAACATATTCTTTGCAAGCGGTTCTATATCGTTCAGCCATCGTGCGTTGGGATGGCTGATTACCTCCCTGCATTTTGCCGCTCCATTGCCAAAGAAATAGACTGGTCCGTGATCCAGAAACTCCTTATACGTATCGCCATCTACGATGTCGGCATGGGTTGGACGAACGACACGCAGCGAACGGTCTACCACCTGGGCATACACCTCCATACGGCGGGCATCAAGCATAGGACATAGCAATGCATCTTCTTCAAGATCCTGACCCAGTAATACTGGCACACACAGCAGATCGAGCGTAGGCACACCTATCAGCTTAGCATCCCTGCCATAGCACACGCCCTTTGCCATTGACACACCAATACGAAGACCCGTATATGAGCCTGGTCCACAGCTCACGGCTACGGCATCAAGGTGGATATTGCGACCATCAATGTACGACAAAGCCTCGTCAACAAAAACGCCCAACTTCACGGCGTGATTCGGACCACTATGATCCACGCGCTCAAAGACGCAGGCACCCTCCTGACTCACCGCTATAGAACATACATCTGTGCTTGTCTCAATGTTTAATATGCAGGACATAACAAAAAAATATCTAATTAAAGAGGTGCAAATGTACGCTTTTTCAACTTAAAAATTGTACTTTTGCAGAAATTTAACTCGAATTAGTGTATGATACAGTCAATGACTGGCTATGGCAAAGCAGTCATAGCCTACAAGGAAAAGAAAATACATGTCGAGGTGAAGTCGCTAAATAGTAAGCAGTTAGACCTCTCGACACGTATTGCCCCACTCTATCGGGAAAAGGAAATGGAGATGAGACAAATCATCGCAAAAGCACTGGAACGTGGCAAGGTAGATTTTGCTCTCTGGATAGAAAAAGAGAACGGCACCGACGCTGCTACCATCAACAGTGCTCTGGTAGAGAACTATTATCAACAAATCAAGAGCATTGCACAGAAAACTGGCATTCCAGAACCAGAGAACTGGTTCTCCACACTCTTGCGAATGCCCGACGTGACAACAAAGACGGAGGCTGAAGTGCTCGAGGAAGAGGAATGGGAGGCTGCCAAACAAGCAGTCTATATGGCTCTCTCACAATTACAGGAATTCCGTCTGCAAGAAGGACGCGCACTATTCAAGATGTTCTCTGAGAAAATCGACAACATCGAACAACTCCTGCAAAGTATTGCTCCATACGAGACTTCGAGAGTTGAGAAGATTAGAAACCGCATCACAGAGGGACTGAAAAACATACCCGACGTGGAATACGACAAGAACAGATTGGAGCAGGAGCTAATCTACTATATCGAAAAACTGGATATCAGCGAGGAGAAGCAACGACTTGCCAACCATCTGAAGTACTTCCGAGAGACTCTCGACGAAGGTCACTCACAAGGGAAAAAGCTCGGTTTCATCGCACAAGAGATGGGTCGAGAGATCAATACCACTGGCTCAAAGAGTAACCAAGCAGAAATGCAGAATATCGTCGTGAAGATGAAGGATGAGCTGGAGCAGATAAAGGAACAGGTATTAAACGTGCTATAATGAAAGGCAAACTGATAATATTCTCTGCTCCCAGCGGAAGCGGGAAGAGTACCATTGTGAACTGGCTGATGCAGGAACACCCTGAGCTGAAACTGTATTTCTCTATCAGCTGTACGAGCCGTCAGCCTCGCGGTACGGAGCGTGACGGAGTGGAATATTTCTTCATCAGCGCTGAGGAGTTCCGCAGGAAGATTGCTGGCGGAGAGTTTCTGGAATATGAGGAGGTATACCAGGACCGATTCTATGGTACATTGAAAGAACAGGTAGAGAACCAGCGACTGGCGGGACAGAATGTGGTGTTCGACGTCGATGTCAAGGGGGGCGTGAACATAAAGAAGTTCTATGGCGATGATGCGTTAAGCGTATTCATACAGCCACCATCGGTGGAGGAGCTACGTCGAAGGCTCGTGGGCAGAGCCACAGATACGCCTGAGGCCATAGAGAACCGACTGGCAAAGGCTGAATATGAGATGACTTTCGCACCACAATTTGACCATATCCTTGTCAATGACGATCTGGAAAAGGCTAAAGCAGAGGCATGGGAGATAGTAAAAGCTTTTTTAAGAAGTTAAAGACGAAAGACGATAGATTTGCTTATTGAGGAGATGATAAAGACTGGTATATACGGTGGATCGTTCAACCCCATACACAATGGGCATATCGCATTGGCACACAGGTTTCTCGAAGCCTTAGGGCTGGACGAGGTATGGTTTGTAGTGTCACCACAGAATCCTTTTAAGGTAAACGACAGTTTGTTAGACGACAACAAACGACTGGAGTTGACAAGAAAGGCTATTGAAGACGAACCACACATACACGTTTGCGACATTGAGTTCCATCTGTCTAAGCCCTCATATATGTGGAACACGCTGCAAACTCTTTCTGCACAACATCCTGACAGAGAATTCACACTGCTTATTGGCGGCGACAACTGGACACACTTCGCTGGGTGGTATCATGCAGACGACATACTTGCCACATACCCTATAGCCATCTATCCTCGAAAGGGACAAGCCATTAGCAAAGAGACACTACCCGCAACGGTAAGCCTCGTCGAAGGCGAGTTGCTTGACATCAGTAGTACGGACATACGCAACCGCATTGATGCAGATAAGGACATCAATGGAATGGTACCGCAAAGTATTGAAAAAGACGTGAAAAGGCTGTATGGCAGAAAGGACAAGACTATCATCTCCGCTATAGCCGACATGATACTGGCACCTATCCTACGGAACAAGTTGTTTTTCTTCTTTATGTACCTGTTGGGAATTGTCAGTAGTTATCTTGTCGTACCAAAGGTTCGCAATGCCCATGTATATGACAACCTATGGCTGGAATTGTTTTTCGACCTATACATCATCTGCGTTCCGCTCGCCATCCTACCGTTCAGGATACGCCGATGGGTGCGTGGCATCGTTGCAGCCATTGCATATATAGTAACCATCATTGACACCTTCTGTTTCGTAAAGTTTCAGGCAACCCTCAACCCCACCATGCTGTTGCTTGTTGGCGAGACCGACAGTCGTGAGGCAGGCGAGTTCTTCAGTTCATACTTCACCACTGACATCATCTTCTCAGGTGTCGGCATCATCGTCTTGATAATGTTGACACATATATCCATAGCCCTGACACCACGTAAGAGGCTACGTGAAAAGACAGCAAAGATAAGGACTTTCTTCACAAAACGGAGTGGCTGGAGATGGGTCTTCACACCAGTTATTGTCGCACTATTCGTATGGTCAGCTATCAGCTCATGGCACAATAAGCAGGAGATGGTGGAGATGTTTGGCAAGCAGACCATCGGACAAGTAGAGCACGAACTGACGACAAAGGACTGTGCCCAATTCTATTTGCCATGTTATCGTCTGTGGTTCAGCATCTTCTCTAACAAGTTGGCATCGCAACAGATTGACAAGCTCATAGCAGCCAAGGACAAAGTGACGGTGGACAGCTGTTCGTTCCGCAGTCCTGATATCGTATTGATAATTGGTGAAAGCTACAACAAGCACCACTCCCAGCTGTATGGCTACGACAAGAAGACAACGCCACGACAGGCGAGACGTGCTAAGAGAGACCGTCTGGTGGTATTCACCGACGTTGTAGCACCATGGAACCTGACGAGCTTTGTCTTCAAGAACGTTTTTTCCATGCATGTGGTAGGACAGGAAGGTGACTGGTGTGACTATCCCCTCTTCCCAGAGATATTCAGGAAAGCAGGCTATCACGTCAGCTTCATCACCAACCAGTTTCTACCCAAAGCCAAGGAAGCCGTCTATGACTTCTCGGGAGGTTTCTTCCTAAACAATCCTGTATTGGATAAGGCCCAGTTTGATACTCGTAACACACGTGTGCACCGACTGGACGAAGGCATACTGAAGGACTATGACGAGATGGATGATGACAAAGAGAGAGGCGAGGACAAGAAGGGCAGACTCACAATTTTTCATGTCATGGGACAACATGTTAACTACCATCAACGTTATCCTAAGAAGCAGCGCAAATGGTATCAGGAAGACTACGACCGACCCGACCTGACGAAGAAGCAACGTGACATCATATCCCACTATGACAACGCCACCCTGTACAACGACTCTATTGTCGACGAGATAATGCGCCGTTATGAGGACAAGAATGCCATCGTCATATACATGCCCGACCATGGAGAGGAGTGCTACAACGACGGATTCAAACATCATGGCAGAAATCATAGTGCTGTCATAGACAAGTTCCTGGCACATCAGGAGTTTGACGTACCGTTCTGGATATGGTGCTCACACAAGTATGCCGTAGAGCATCCCGACATATACAGGGCGATAATAAAAGCCAAGGACCGCAGGATGATGACCGATGCCCTGCCCCACCTGCTACTCTATCTCGCAGGAATATCCTCAAAGGACTATCATGCCGAATACAACATCCTGTCTCCTGAATATGACGAGATGCGACCGAGAATTATCAAGGGTACAACGGATTATGATGAAGTAATAAGGAGATGAGGAGGTGAGTAATAAGGAGATGAGGAGGTGAGTAATAAGGAGATGAGGAGGTGAGTAATAAGGAGTTAAAGGAGTTAAAGGAGTTAAAGACGATAGGTGAGGAGTAAGGAGGTGAGGAGTAAGGAGGTGAGTAATAAGAAATTGAGTAATGAATAACGAACTATTGACACGTGCAGAATGTGATGCGATGAGGGGTATTGCCATCATCGGCATCTTCCTACATAACTACTGTCACTGGCTACCAGGAATAGTCAGGGAGAATGAGTATCAGTACTTCCAACACAACGTCGACGGGCTACAAGGTGTCCTTGCTAATCCAGACTTATTGTTACCAGTACACATACTCTCCTTCTTCGGCCACTACGGAGTCCCTGTATTCCTCTTCCTGAGTGCCTACGGACTGGTACAGAAATACGAAAAACCAAGAGCGCCACACCTCGAGCCGACAATCCTTGGCTTCACACGCTACCACTTCCTGAAGCTCTTCAAGATGATGATCGTGGGTTTCGCAGCATTCCTACTCATTGACAGGATGACACCAGGACCTCATCACTATCATCTGACTGACGTGTTGGCACAACTGGGCATGGTAAACAACATCCTACCAAACCCCGACAACATCATCTGGCCAGGACCTTATTGGTTCTTTGGTCTGATGCTACAGTTATATATCGTATACCGTCTATGCATGTACAAGCGTCATTGGGGATGGACTGTGGCACTCATGGCGATATGCACAGCCCTGCAAATCATTTGTTCACCTGAGAGCGAGGAGCTGAACAGGCTAAGATATAATTTTATAGGAGGTATGCTACCATTCGGATTCGGACTGATATTCGCCAGATATGGCAAAGACCCGCAGACAGGACTATGGTACTGGGGAACACTGATCGTAGCCACGATGCTGGTATATTCAGAGAGTCTGGACTATTACACCTGGTATCTCGTGCCGCCACTCGTCTGCATGTCCTGCTATGGTATAGTGAAAGTCTTGCCCAAGATCCTACTGAAGCCATTGACATGGATGGGTAGCATCTCAGCAGCATTGTTCGTATGCCACCCCATCACACGAAAGATCATCATACCGATAAGTCGTCATGGTGACACTTATACAGGTCTTCTGATATACATCATCACCTCGATAGCATTGGCATGGCTCTTTAAGGAGATAATGAACAGACTACCAAACCCCAAGAAAATATGAAGATAAAGGACATTTCACTATCAGACATCAGCCGATATAGAGGAGAGCTGATGGGGCTTGCGATACTCTTCGTAATGCTCTTTCATGTCAATCTGCCACGCAACGACATGTTTTTCGGTCTACGACGAATGGGTAACATCGGTGTCGACATGTTCTTCTTCCTTAGTGGCATGGGACTATGGTTCTCATGGATGAAATCCAATACCATACAGCTTCGCCGCTTCTATCTTCGCCGCTTCCTGCGTATCTATCCCACATGGCTCCTGATAGCATGTGCTTTCTATATCCCAGCCTTCCTTAACGGTAAGAAATATAGTGCAAATATTATCGATTTAATCGGAGATATCACCATCAACTGGGACTTCTGGCTACATGACGAGCTCACCTTCTGGTATATCCCTGCCATCATGATGCTCTATCTCTTTGCACCTTTCTATATGGAACTGATACGCCGCCACCCGTCATACCGATGGCTACCTGTAGCTATGGTAATGTGGTGCGTGATAGTACAATGGGTATTACCTATCCATCAAGCCGTAGGACATATCGAAATATTCTGGAGCCGTGTACCAATCTTCTTTATCGGCATCAGCATGGGAGAAGCTATACGTCGTAAAGACACCATCGAAGGCAACGCCATCTGGCTTGTTTTACTATTGTTTGTGATGTCTTTCGCTGCGTGTATCTATCTGGAACAGGTGAGACATGGTCGCTTCCCGCTCTTCGTGGAGCGGATGCTCTATATCCCACTGACAATAACAGGCATGATACTCATCACACGAATATTGGCAAAGATTGAGGCAATACATAGTCCGTTACCAATCGGCAAGGCAGTGGGAAGGGTTCTTACCTTCATCGGCGGAGTTAGCTTAGAGCTTTACCTCCTACATGCTCAGTTTATATTGATACCTCTCGGAAAGCTCCATCTGGGCTATTGGGCCACCTTCCTCGCATGCCTCGCCATCACCCTACCACTGGCATGGCTACTGAGTAAACTTATCGCACTAATAGTAAAACCCATAGAAAGACGCCTGAAATGAAAGACATTATCAAACTGATACGTCCACAACAATGGTTGAAGAATGTGTTCGTCTTCATGCCTTTGTTCTTCGGAGGTGAGTTGCTGAACCCTGCGAAGAGCGTTGGTGCACTTGTTGCTTTCTTGGCATTTTGTCTCGCAGCATCGTCAATATACTGTCTGAACGACCTCGTTGATGTTAAGGATGATCGCAGACATCCGGTAAAGTGTCATCGCCCAATAGCATCGGGAGCCGTGAAAGAGTGGGTGGCACGAGTGCTGCAATACCTGTTGCTTGTAGTATCATTGGCGTTGCCTCTATGTAGCGACTGGCTGCTGTCCTTTGTAGAACAGGCTTGCCCCCACAATGGATGCAGCCTGCCTGGTTCTGGGATAGCTGTAGCATCCGTTATTGGCGGATACTGGCTCATGAACGTAGCCTATTGTCGGTGGTTGAAGCGTTATGCCATAATTGATGTGTGTATCGTGGCAACAGGTTTTGTGTTGCGCATCTTAGTAGGAGGTGTGGCAACAAGCATTATGGTAAGTAAGTGGCTTGTACTAATGACATTCCTTCTCACATTATTCATGTCGTTTGCCAAGCGGCGTGATGACGTGATTAGAATGGAAAAAACAGGTGAGGCTCCGCGTCAGAATACCAGCAGGTACAATCGTGAGTTTATCAATCAGGCCATCACCATCACAGCTGCTGTCACACTGGTGTGTTACATCATGTATACGGTATCGCCAGAGGTGGTTGCCCATTTCCATACCGACTACCTGTATCTCACTACAGTCTTTGTATTGGTTGGATTACTTAGATACATACAGCTCACGGTGGTGGACAACCGAAGCGGCGATCCTACCAAACTGATATTGCGCGACCGATTCACACAGTGCATCGCACTGGCATGGGGAATGAGCTTTCTCTTAATAATATACTTGCTATAGTATCTTAAAAACTAAGACAATGACAAAAAAAGTATATGCATTCGATTTCGACGGGACACTGACGACAAAAGATACCTTGTTGGCTTTCATACGCTATGCCAAAGGCACTGGAAAGACCATCCTTGGAGCATTGCTCTTCTCGCCTATCCTAATACTCATGCGACTACATCTGTACCCTAACTGGAAGGCAAAGCAACAGGTGTTCTCCTATTTCTTCAAAGGAATGGAGATTGGCGACTTCAACGACCTTTGCAAACGCTTTGCCCACGACAACCGCCACCTGCTGAGAGCTGGTGGACAGAAAGTTATTGGCGACGCCATTGCCGAAGGAAGTGATATTGTCATCATCAGCGCAAGCATAGAGAACTGGGTACGCCCATTCTTCGAGGACACCTGGGGCAACAAGGTTCTGATTGAATGTACTCGCATTGACGTACGTCACGACAAGGTAACGGGTAAGTTTCTCACAAAAAACTGCTACGGCTCTGAGAAGTTGAAGCGACTACAGCGGCTCTTTCCCCACCGCAGATCATACGAGCTCATTGCCTTCGGCGACACACGCGGCGACAAGCAGATGCTGGAATATGCCGACAAGAGTTATTACAAACCATTCAGACGATGATAATAAAGGACTGGAGACATAGCGAGAAGTTCGGTGAAATCGTAAGATTTGCCATTGTAGGCATATTGGCTACAGCCATACAATATGGTGTCTATCTGCTGTTATTACGATGGTTACATCATGACATTTCGTTGACAATAGGTTACATTGTGAGTTTCATATTCAACTTCTTCGCCTCCACCTACTTCACGTTCAAGGTTAAGGCTAACGCAAAGCGAGGTGTAGGTTTCGCCTTCTCACACTTAGTCAACTGGCTACTTCAGATAGCCGCACTCAACCTATTTATCTGGATGGGCATAGACAAGGAGTGGGCACCAATACCTATGTTCTGCGTATGCGTACCTGTCAACTTCCTGCTGGTAAGATACTTCTTAAAGGTGAAAAAGTAAAAGGATAAAAAAGGAAACAATGATAAAAACGGTATTTGGAATATTTCGGATAAAACGTGAGGAGCGATGGCTTGCGGTCTTTGCTTTTATATGGATGGTAGCACTAAACGTCCTGACCATCACGAAGTACTATGATAAGTTCACCCAGATCATGGATACTTATCACCGACACTTCGTCAACAACTTCCACATTTCGGGCTTCGACCCACTCACCTATGTGGCAGTCTCTAATTGGGACACCACATACAACGTCTATCGTCATCCGTTATTAGCCTTTTTCATGTATCCTGCATACCTGATAAATCAGGGTCTTATGGCAGTAACAGGACTCAACTGTGTGCAGTTTGTCATAGCCGTCATCCTCGTCTTCTGTGCGTTCTATGCCTTCATCTTCCTCTATCGCATACTGCGTGAGGTATTAGGACTGGACATCTTCGACGCCGCCATACTCACCATCATGTGTTTCTCCTTTGCCTACGTGATGCTCTCGGTTATGGTGCCAGACCATTTCATTATTTCCATGTATATGCTCATCCTCACATTATATATATGTGGCAAGATGAGACAACGCCGACAGACGCTTAGTATCTGGCAGACCATAGTGTTCTTTCTCGTCACAGCAGGCACATCCCTGAACAACGGCATCAAAGTCTTTATGGCTGCTTTCTTCACTAACGGCAAACGGTTCTTCCATTGGAAATACCTTCTACTCGCCGTCCTCATCCCCTGCGCCATTATCTGGAAGGGAGCACGCATGGAGTACAGACACTTCGTGTGGCCGAAGGAGATGGCACGCAATGAGGCAAAGAAGCAGAAAGACAAAGAGCTCAGGGCTGCTATGGTGCAACAATATCTCGACACAGCACAGGTGAAAGACACCACCGCCGCCATTGCTCACATGAAGGTTGTCGCCAAGAAGAAAGCTCAAGCAAAATACCAACGAGATCACAAAAAGGTATGGAATATTAATACTGGTAAACCTATTGCCAAAGGAGAGTTCTCTCGTTGGACAGACATCTCAACTCCACGTTCCATAACAACTGTAGAAAACCTTTTTGGTGAAGGACTCATACTTCATCGTGAACATCTTTTAGAGGATGTGCTGCGAACCAGACCCGTAATAGTTAGCTATAAGTTATGGAGCAATTATGTCGTAGAGGGCTTTATCGTACTGTTCTTCCTTCTTGGCATCCTCTGTGGACTGCGCAAACGATTCTTCTGGATGGCCTTTTCCTTCTTCCTATATGACATGGCGCTCCACATGGGACTTGGCTTCGGCATCAACGAGATATATATCATGACTGCCCACTGGGCGTTCGTCATACCTATCGCCATTGCTTATCTGATAAAGAGCATCAACTGGCGCTACCTACCCTACTTGCGCTGCCTGCTCTTCATCATCACCGTCTACTTGTTCATACACAACACTTGGCTCCTGTGTGAGTATATGCTCGGATGATATCTATATTGACTTTATTAAATCCCAATGGTTTTTTTTGACTATTGGGATTACTTCTTCTTAGTTTGGAAACAATTAGTTATATCCAACTAAGCCTATTGTCTTTTTTATCCTAAATAATAACGCTTCGAATATTCTTCTAATATTTCCTTCTCTCAAATTATAAAACAATTCTTCAAAACTTCTTAACACCTTTATCCACGAGTACCTCCCCCATCCCATTATTCGATGCACTTTATTCATATATGCCACATCCTCTATAACATATTTTGGATGTTTCAACGGAAATTCCAAATCATAACTTTTCATTGTTAAAACTCCACGTAATCTTTTAGGTATTGTACGTAACTCACCTCTAAAATGAGCAGCGTCATCGGAGATTCCACTATTACAAATCATATTACATGAAGGGAAAATAGCCAAACTACTATTTAAAATATTGCGAGACCAAAAAATTGTTTCATATATAGGATTCCCTTGTTCCTTATGTTTTCTTAATGCCTTGATAAAATACAATCGATAACCACGGGACTTAGACAAATCTTCTAACTTCTTAAAGTTATAACTATCGTCAACTATAGAATAGTTTTCATCCCATTGGTTTACTACTCTTCTCCAAGAAGCCCACCCCCATATACTAAATACTGAAGAGAAGAAATAGTCGTAAGGACAGTCTTTTGAAATTTCCTCAAAATTGAATCCTGAGACCATTGCTATACGCTCGTCGTTCTCATATCGGTCTAGCATTTCTTTACAAAAAGGTATAAAGGTTAGAGAGGGTGTACTATCGTCTTCAATAAATATACATTTATCATTAAGAGAAAAGCCCCATTTTTGCGCTCTATAATTCGACGCCCAAGCACCTGAGTTTTCTACTTGGTATAATCTTTGAACATCGCATTCCCAATCTATTTGTGAATCCTCTACGACTTTTCTACATTGCTCTATCTTCGTTTTATCTTCTTCATTACGCGGCCCATCTTGGTACAAGAAAAGATGAGAAGGGCGACATTGTCTTATTATATCAAAAGTCTTCTGTAATGTCTCTTTGCGAGTAAAGAACAAAAGAATAACCGCGACATCTGTCTTATATGGATATTTATTCATACTTGTTTATTTTATTGTTCCTGCAAAGGTAATTACTTTATGAAACATCCCCAACATCCTTCACTAAAATTTTATCTCCGTAAGAATTCTGGTTTTTCATTTGCTGTTTAAAATAATTATCATTACCTTTGTCGTTTAAGAAAAAATTCTTCCAACTCAAATATTATACATGACAGTTACAGTCCTTGTGCCAGTATATGGTGTAGAGAAGTACATCGAAGGGTGTGCAGAGTCGCTATTCAGTCAGACTTACAAAGATATTGAATATGTCTTTTGCGACGACTGCTCGCCAGATAAGAGCATAGATGTTCTGCAAAAGGTGATGGAGCGTCATCCTGAAAGGGCATCACATATCAGGATTATCCAGAACGAGAGGAACAAAGGGTTAGGAGGCACCCGTCGGCACCTGTTGTCTGAGATAAGAACGGAGTATTTTATGATTGTCGATAGCGACGACTTTCTTCCTGTAGACGCCGTAGAAAAACTTGCAAGACGAATGCAGGAAACCAACGTGGATATTGTAGACGGAGCCTATCAGACATGGACTAACGGCAATATAACATCAACAGAACGCCCCTGTCATGACCGTCTGGATAAGTATCGACGCAAGGTGCAGGTAGGCAATCTTGTCCGCCATCAGGTATGGGGGCGACTATACAAGACGGAGGTAATACAGCGAGTAGCCGACCTCTTTGTCGAAGGTATTGATATGGCTGAGGACTATTGCGCTACGACACGCCTCGCCGCCGTCACCACCAGAGCATGGACTGACGAAGTGGTGTACCTGTATCGTATGGAGGGCGACTCGTTCTATTCTACAGAAAAGAAAGAAAAGAGCATCCGTTCACGACTGTCAGCCATGAAAAAGGTTCTTTCGTTCTACGAGCAGCGTGCTCCCCTGCCCCTGTCTGTGGAAATCGGCATAATCGACGCATATCGCATGTCTTATAGAGAAGACAATATGAGTGTGGAGACTATAGACGATGTCCTGCGATATGTGCCCCAACATCATACAGCCAAACTGCTGACTCGTATTTTAAGAAGCGGAAAAGTCCCTCACAAGATAAAGGATTGGCTCTACAAATGTGTAAGGGCTGTTGTCGTTAGCTGCGATGTCTGAACAAGAACTGCAGACACTCGTCGAGTATCACAGCATGTGCCAACTTCAACAGGACGAAATAGAGGGCTGAGGCCATAAGAACTCGGGCAGCTAACTGCAATACGAGATTAGAAATACCACTTGTAAGGAACCACGTCGCAGCCATAACCATGATGGCAACGACCATGAACGGGCAGATATCCCTAAGCACATCCACCAGCCGCAAGCCCGTCAGCCTGTTGGCACAATATTGCCAAACAACGAGCCAGAGGACATTAGCTGCTGCTGATGCCGTCACGACTGCCATAATACCGTATGGATACAAGCCGAGGATCAACAATAGCTGGAAGACTATCTGACCTATGGAGCACCACATGAAGATGTCGGAACGCTCGGCAGAGATAACCAGATGCTGATACAGGATATATAAAGGTGAGAAAGCTCCTCCCAGACACAGTACCTGTAACAGGAGAATACTGCCCTCCCATTGCTCACCTATGGCAATAAGAATGAACTCCCTTCCTACGAGTGCAAGCCCGAACATTACGGGGAAACTGACAAAGGCTGTAAAGCGAAGCAGCTTGCGGAACACCCTCAGCTCACGTCCCTTCTCTTCCTTCACCGACACCAATACCGTCTGAGACAACTGCCCCAAGGTGCTTGACACCAGCGAATGTGCCATAGTATTCCACTTGTTTGCCTGCGAATAATTACCGACAATATTGATGGCAAACAGTCGACCAAAGATAAAGGTCAGAAGGTTTTGGTTCAATATGTTGACAATATTAGTAAGCAACAGTCTCGAACAGAAAGCAAACATACGCCTTACCGGACCGAAATCAATCTGGAATGTCGGGTGCCACGAAACATAATAAAAGCGTCCTATGTTGACAACACATATATAACTCAGCTGCTGCCAAGCAAGACTCCAGTAGGAATACCCGTTCAGCGCAAGTATAATGCCCACGCTACCAGATATTACCAATGCGAAGACACCCACTATCGCTATCTCCTTGTTCATCATATTCTTTATCATGTATCCCCCATAGCTGATGCCTAAAGCAGATACTGGCAGACACAGGAACACGAAGCGGGACACCTCGACAAGACAGGGCTGCCTGAAAAAAGACGCTATCAAGGGCGCAGAAAAGAAGAGTATGATATATATGACAAGGCTGGCAGATATATTAAACCAAAAGACCGAATTGTAATCATTAGCCGTCGGAGCCTTCAGATTGATGAGTCCATTGGTAAATCCGCTTGCCTGAAGCGCCCCCGCTATTGCCGTAAAAATAGTAAGGACTCCCACGATACCATAGTCGGCTGGTGTCAACAGGCGTGCCAGAAAGATGCCGATAACGAGATTGAGCACCTGCGTGGAGCCATTATTGATAGCCCCCCAGAACAATCCCCTTGCCGTCTTCTCCTTTAATGTATCTGCCATATTACGGATTTTTCGTAATGCAAAGGTATATTATTTATCACTACCGCCAAAATTTTAAGTAAAAAAGATAAATGAAGGCAAAGAACCTGCGAAGGACCTGCGCAACCTTTACTTCGTTTGGAGGCTCAAACCAATAGTTTGCGGCCTTAAACTAACAGTTTGGAGCCTTAAACCAACAGTTTGGGGCCGCAAACTAACAGTTTGAGGCTCCAAACTTCTAATTAAGCGCCAAGGTTGACTCGCTATGAGGCCTTATTGAACGTTTAGTGGTAAGTGAGGAGAGGTAAGGGGTGAGAGTAAAAATGAACAAACCTTAGCTCGAAATCCCACGCACATTTTGTCATCTTTTTGGGTTAAAATAGCGATATTACATTTTTTTTTGTACTTTTGCAAAATATAAATTTGAAAGGCTCTTAGCTACAATTAACTGATATATAACTGACAAATCTTTTTATTATGACAATAGGATATACTACTGGAGTTTATGACTTATTCCATATAGGTCATCTCAACCTACTAAAAAACGCAAAGGGAATGTGTGACAAACTGGTTGTTGGCGTTACCGTTGACGAGTTAGTTACATACAAAGGCAAAGAAGCCATGATCCCGTTTGAAGATCGTATTGAAATAGTTCGGAGCATAAAGTACGTTGACGCAGCTGTTCCGCAATATGACATGGACAAGCTTTCTGCATGCAAAAAATTAGGGGCTAAGTTCTTGTTTGTTGGCGATGACTGGTATGGGACAGAGAAATGGAAAGAGTATGAGAAGCAATTTAAAGCAAATGGCATCGAAATCATATATTTCCCCTATACCAAAGGAATATCATCTACCAAGATTAATGAAGCACTAAATGCAGTGAGAAAGCACGATTTGACAGATGTTAAATAAAACCAACACTATGATAGACAAAGACTTTTGCTTGAGTTCCTATATGGCATTTCGCTATATATGGAAAGAACGTGTAGATTTTTGCGAAGGATTTCAACACAAGAACTACATACCACCAGTTGACTCTGAGAGAATCTTAGTAGAGACTGCTGAAGATATAGATAAGGAGATAAGAAAACAATTCGACTCCCTCTATCAAAAATATGATAACATCGGAATCCTTCTATCTGGGGGAATGGATAGTGCTAATCTAGCTTCATACTTAAAGCCAGGAAGCTATGCATATACTTTTTGCTCCGATTCTGGTGAATTCAATGCAGACATCGAACGTGCCAAACTATATTGCAAGAAATGGGGGCTAAAGCATAAACATATCAGCATTACAATGGACGACTATAAAACATATACCCCCATTGTAATGAGGCATAAATTTGCGCCCGTTCATTCTATCGAACCTCAAATATATAAAGCAGCTGAAATAGCTAAACAAGATGGCATACAACTGATGATTGTCGGCGAGAGTGCTGATCTTATCTTTGGAGGAATGGACAAACTCATATCTCCTATATGGACTTTTGACGACTTTGTAAAACGCTATACTTTCTTAGACCCTTCCCTCGTCCTTGAAAATCCCGTTAACCAAATAGAACTATTCGAAAGATATCGTATAGGAGAAAACGGGATTAATGTGATGCAATTTATGGACGATGTCTTTGCTATTGAAAGTAGCGGTTCATACCTAAATGCCTTCGGAGCCGCATGGCTACCATATTATGACCCATACGCCAAACTGAAAATGGCAATTCCTCTTGATATGGAACGTGTCAGAAATGGCGAACCAAAATATTTAATACGAAACCTCTATTCTCTAAAATATCCAGAACTGGAAATCCCCAATAAGATTCCAATGCCTCGTCCTGTAGAAACCGTATTCAAAGACTGGGAAGGTCCAAAACGACCAGAATATAAGAAGAACATAAACATGGATAACCTTACGGGCAATCAGAAATGGCAACTATGGTGTTCTGAATTATTCTTAAATATGATATAAATGGAGAATTCTGAATTTAGCAAAAGGTTTAAAGAACAAATACTGCATGTATTTAAATATACTGTAGAATTTCTCAATAAGCACAACCTACGCTATATTGCTTGTGGAGGAACTGTATTGGGTGCCGTACGTCATCAAGACTTTATTCCATGGGACGACGATATGGATATATATATGCCAAGAGCAGATTACGAGCAGTTCCTTAGCTTAAAGCAAGAGACCAGAAAGGACGGATTTGATATTCTCTCATTAAGAGACGAAGGTTATTATCTGCCTTTTGCCAAAATATCTGATATGCATACCACATTGTTGGAGAAGGAAGAATTTCCCTTTCTTATGGGTGTATATGTTGATGTCTTTGCGCTTGACAACTTTGAATTTTCTGATCAAGAGATTACAAAAATTCAAAGAAAAAGTCTAAAGAAATTCTATCACTACCTGAAATCTGTTAGTCATAAAAAAACTTCAGATTTTTGGAAAGACATTATACGCGGTAATTTTAAAGAAGCACAATACAAACTGGAGGTAATGGTTTCACGACATTTTCGCAAGCCGTTGCTGAAAGCCTTCTTGGACTACCAAGACTGGTATAGTAAATTTGACGGCAACAAAACAGTTTGTGTTACCCAGTGGGCAGGAAAAATCTTCAAGAGAGAATGGTTTGAAGACACCATTAGTTTGCCTTTTGGAGATACCACCGTCATTGTCCCAAGAGATTATGACGGATATTTAACCTGTCTGTATGGCGACTATATGACCCTACCTCCAAAAGAGATGCGAGTTTCAGACCATTCGCACCTATATTTGAATTTCAATGAAGGACTTCCATTAAATGAAGTCCTTACTCGATGTAAAGAAGAACAAAAAAACAATTATACAAATTCTATTATAGAAAATCTATAATGGGATTTGTATAATTGCATTCTTTATTAACGTGTTCAAAGGTTGGGCTTAGCCAACCTGACTACCTGGCTTTACGTCCTTGGTGGCAGACACTACGCTGAGGCTACCATCGAAATCGACGGCAGAGAGAATCATTCCCTGACTCTCGATACCCATCATCTTACGCGGCGCAAAGTTGGCAACGAAGAGGATGCGCTTGCCTACAAGGTCTTCGGGATTGTCATAATAGGCTGCGATGCCTGAACAGATAGTGCGGTCGGTGCCTGTACCATCATCGATGGTAAATTGCAGGAGCTTCTTCGACTTCTTCACCTTCTCACAAGCCTTGACAAGTCCCACACGGATGTCGAGCTTTTCAAAGTCCTCGAAAGAGACGGTCTCCTTGATAGGCTCTGCCTTGAAGCTGGCTGCCTCATTGGCTTTCTTCGTAGCCTCCAGCTTGTCGAGCTGCTTCTGGATGACATCATCCTCAATCTTCTCAAACAGAAGAGACGGCTCTCCCAACTGGTGTCCAGCCTTGAGAAGATCGGTAGATCCCAGCTGCTCCCACTCAAAGCTATCCAGATTGAGCATCTCACGCAGTCTCTTGCTTGAGAAAGGCAAGAATGGTTCGAAGGCGATAGCGAGGTTGGCAGTCAGCTGCAGACAGATATTCAATATTGTCTCACATCGTTTCTGGTCAGTCTTCCATACCTTCCAAGGCTCACACTCGGTGATATAACGGTTGCCGATACGTGCAAGGTTCATCGCCTCCTTCTGCGCCTCACGGAACTTATAGTTTTCGAGATATTCCTCCACCTTCTGCTTCACGTCCTTGAACTCGTCAAGGGCAGCACGGTCTACATCCTGTAGCTCGCCACATGCCGGCACTACTCCTCCCCAGTACTTCTTGGTGAGTTGTAGGGCTCGGTTGACAAAGTTACCATAGATGGCTACCAACTCGGAGTTGTTGCGCTCCTGAAAGTCCTTCCATGTGAAGTTATTATCCTTGGTCTCTGGCGCATTGGCTGTCAGTACATAGCGCAGCACGTCCTGCTTGCCAGGCATATCCTCGAGGTACTCATGGAGCCAGACAGCCCAGTTGCGTGAGGTAGAGATCTTGTCATTCTCGAGATTCAGGAACTCATTGGCTGGTACGTTGTCAGGCATGATATAGCCTCCGTGCGCCTTCATCATCACTGGGAAGATGATGCAGTGGAAGACTATGTTGTCTTTCCCGATGAAATGAACCAGTTTGGTGTCTTCGTCCATCCACCATTTCTTCCAGTCGCCCCAGCGCTCAGGTTCTTTCTCGCAGAGTTCTTTGGTGTTTGAAACATATCCTATAGGTGCGTCGAACCACACATAGAGTACCTTTCCTTCGGCACCCTCTACAGGTACGGGTATTCCCCAGTCGAGATCGCGGGTCATAGCTCGTGGCTGCAGGTCCATATCGAGCCAAGACTTACATTGTCCATACACGTTTGGTCGCCACTCTTTATGCTCTTCAAGGATCCATTGTTTGAGCCAGTCCTGATATTCGTTAAGTGGCAGGTACCAGTTTTTTGTCTCCTTGAGTACCGGTGTAGAACCGCTGATGGTAGACTTCGGATTGATCAGCTCAGTAGGACTGAGGTCGCGTCCGCACTTCTCACACTGGTCACCGTAAGCTCCCTCGTTGTGACAATGGGGACACTCACCTGTGACATAGCGGTCGGCAAGGAACTGGTGTGCCTCTTCGTCGTAGAGCTGAGTGGTAGTCTCTTCTGTCAGCTTGCCTTCGTCATATAACTTACGAAACCATTCGGCAGCAAACTTATGATGTATCTCCGACGTGGTACGTGAGTATATATCGAATGATATACCAAACTTCTCAAACGAGTCCTTGATCATCGCATGATAGCGGTCGACCACATCCTGCGGTGTGATGCCCTCCTTGCGTGCACGTATGGTAATAGGCACTCCGTGCTCATCGCTACCACCGATAAACATCACATCCTTACCCTTCAGCCGAAGGTATCGCACGTAGATGTCGGCAGGCACATATACTCCTGCCAGATGACCGATATGCACACCACCATTAGCGTATGGTAGTGCTGACGTAACGGTAATTCTCTTATATTCTTTCTTACTCATATAGTATTATTATTAGAGGTGAGAGGTGAGGGGTGCCACCTCTCACCTCTCACCCCTCACTACTACTACGCTTAAGCGTGGCTTAAGCTTGGTATATATTATATATAATGTGTATCATTACTCCTTTACCTCATCTTCCTTAATCTTTCTTCCCAGCACCAGGTAAGCTACTGGCGAAGCGATGAAGATGGAAGACAGAGTACCGAAGACAACACCCAGGATCATTGCCCACGCGAAGCTGCGGATACTGTCACCACCAAGGATGAAGATAGAGAGCAGCACGATGAGTGTAGAGAACGAGGTGTTCACGGTACGAGCCAGAGTCTGGTTGATGGAGTTGTTGAAGAGCTCTTGCAGATTCTGCTTCGGATGCAGCTGCATGTTCTCACGAATACGGTCGAACACAACCACCTTATCGTTGATAGAGTAACCTATCACCGTCAGGATAGCACCGATGAACGTCTGATCAATCTCCAACGACCAAGGAGCCCAACCCCACATCACTGAGTAGAGGCCAATAACGACAAGCGTATCAATAGCCAATGCTACGATAGAGCCTACCGAGAAGCCCACATTACGGAAGCGGATGAGGATGTAGATGAAGATGAAGATCAGGGCAAGGATCACACTGATGATAGCACCATAAGTGATATCCTTAGCTACCGACGGACCAACCTTGGCAGAACTGATGATAGATCCACCCTCACGAACGTCGGGGTTCTTGAATGCGTCAACGCTCTTTTGAGCTACCAGTCCAGCCTTCTTCAATGCGTTATACAGAATAGTCTCAGCCTCATCATCCATCTTAACATCGTTAGACTCGATGTTCCAGTTGGTGGAAACACGAACGGTCTTGTTCTCAGCAGCACCGAGGGCAATAACCGATGTGTTAGCCTCCTGACCTGCCTTCTCACCCATGGTGTTGACAAAAGCACCATTGAGCACCTGACGTACATCCTCGACAGGTACCTGCTTGTCAAGTGTTACGACATAGTTGCGACCACCAGTAAAGTCAATACTCTGACTTAGTCCGCGTGTCACAAAGCTGATGCAGAACAGAACAGCTACTATAGCTACGAGAACGAAAGTCTTCTTGTACTTTGACATGAAGTTGATGTGAGTATTCTGCAACAGGTTCTTAGAGATAGATGTACAGAACTTCTGATTCAACCACTTGTCTTTAGCCAGACGGTTCTCATATACAAGACGTGTGAGGAACACGGCTGTGAAGAACGAGCATACGATACCGATAATCCAAGTGGTGGCGAAACCACGGATAGGACCAGTACCTGTCACAAGCAGGATGATACCTGTGATAAGTGATGTCAGGTTAGAGTCGAAGATTGCAGAGAAGGCGTTGCTATATCCAGCCTGCAGAGCTTGCTTGATACCCTTGCCTGCACGCATCTCTTCCTTGATACGCTCATAAATAAGCACATTAGCATCCACCGCAGTACCCAGTGTCAACACGATACCAGCAATACCAGGCATGGTAAGAGCCGACTGGAAGCTGGCGAGGATACCGAGAGTGAAGAACAGGTTGACGATAAGTGCGCAGTTTGCCATCATTCCTGGGATGAAGTCGTACATGACAATCATGTAGAGCATCAGGATGACAAAAGCTACAACGAAAGACCAGAGTCCCTGCTGGATGGACTGTGCACCAAGAGTAGGTCCTACCACCTCTTCCTGAACGATACGTGCAGGAGCAGGCATACGACCAGACTTCAGGGTATTAGCAAGGTCCTTAGTATCCTCAACGGTGAAGTTACCGCTGATAGACGACTGGCCACCACCGATCTCACCATTTACACGAGGAGCTGAGTAAACAACACCATCAAGTACGATTGCCACTGCCTTACCAATATTTGCCTTGGTGAGCTGTGCCCAAACACGTGCTCCGTCGCCATTCATTGTCATGCTAACCTCAGGACGGCCGAAGTTGTCGAACTGGTCCTTAGCGTCGGTAATCACGTCACCCTCTAATGGTGCGCGACCGTCAGACGATGTCACCTTTATAGCATAGAGCTCGTAGATGTTCTTGTTCTGCTCGCTCATTGGCTTTGCACTCCACAGGAGCTTCAGGTCGCTCGGCAATATCTGCTTTGCCAATGGTGACTGAAGAGCCTTGTTCACCGCTGCGGTGTCACGGATATTAGCATAACCTACAAGGCTCAGGCTCTCGCCCTGAGTCATCTGGAGGTAAGCAAAGAGAGGATGCTCCTTCTTGGCAGCCTCGATCTGTGCGTCAGAACTTTGAGCTGCTGCAGTAGCAGCATCATTGCTCTTAAGTTGTAGCTTAGCCTTTGCAGAGTCTGCCTTTGCTGGTTCAGCCTTAGCAACCTTAGTCTTCACACTATCGGTCTTGGTTGTGTCAGCCTTAGCGCCTCCACCAGCAAGACGCTGATCGAGCTGTACCAAATATGGTTGTATCTCCTGGTTGTTATATGTCTCCCAGAACTCCAGGTTGGCACTACCCTGCAGGAGCTTACGCATACGCTCAGGTTCACGAATACCAGGCATCTCCACCATGATACGTCCCTCTTGTCCTTCCAGTTTCTGGATGTTTGGCTGAACAACTCCGAACTTATCAATACGGTTGCGTACCACATTGAAGGAATTGTCAATAGCAGCCTGTACCTCTTCGCGCAGCACACGCTCCACCTCGTTGTCAGAACTTTGTGTGCTCACTTTGCCCTTCAACTGTTGTGTAGCGAAGACTGTTGCAAGCTTACCGCCATTTGAATTCTTCTTGTATGCATCGATGAAGAGAGAGATAAAATCACTCTGACTTGTCTCTTCTTGCTTTCTTGCCTCTTGCATCGACTTCACGAAAGCTGGGTCTGTCTTGTGGTCTGCCAAAACCTCGAGTACGTCGGGTACTGACACCTCAAGAATAACGTTCATACCGCCTTTCAGGTCAAGTCCAAGACCGATTTGTGTCTCCAAGCACTTCTGGTAAGAATAGACGCCCAGATACTTCACAGAGTCCTTGTAGTCCTGCTGTTTGATTGGATCCTCTATCTTAGCTGCCTGACTGTCATAGTAGTTTGTTGCTACTGAGAACGACAGGTAGAAGATGCTTGCAAGCGTCAGTAAGACGGCAATACAGATTACTAATCCTTTGTTTTGCATTGTGTTTATTATTTTATTTAGTTTAAATTTCGCCTTTTTTCTATGCTTCGTGAATTCTTCTCACACAAAATAGCGTGCAAAGATAGTTATTTTTTAATACTTTAGAAAATTTATGCCCTTTTATTATTCTTTTTTTATTGTTTTGCTTGTTTTTTCAGCCAACAAATGACTGGAAAATGGTCAGAATTGTAAATTTCCTTGTTCACTTGTGCTCCATAAGGTGTCCAATCATCAGAACATAGGATATGATCTATCCTGACATTCATCCCATTCTTCTGATATGTATATCCTAAACCTCTGCCACTCGAAGAGAATGCGTCGGTAAGTCCCTTGCCGATAGTACGGAAGGTATATGAGAGAGGGGTGTCATTGAAATCGCCAAATACGATGACGCTATACCCCTTAGACCGATATTCGGCAATAACCTGTGCTATTACATCAGCTTGCGGAGCTCTGCGTTTATTCGCTTCTGTCAGTTTTCTGATTAGAGATCGTGATGCAGCCTTTGCTTCATATTCTGCCATTTCGCGATTCACCATCTTCTCAAAGTCATCTTTCTCCTCAAAGCTTAGTCCAACTGTCTCCAGATGATTGTTTATAACAAGTGTCTTATCGCCATTGATATCCAGCACATAGGCTACAGACATGTTTCCTGTCGAGCAGATATCCATAGTATCTTTCGATAAAATCGGGAATTTTGAGCAAATTGTCAGACTTTCTCCACCTCCCTTTTTCGTAACATCATAATAAGGATATCTTGCTTTGAACTTACGCTCCAAGGCTTCGCCTCCCGCCTCCGAAGGGTTAGCCTCTTGCAAGCACACTATGTCAGCATCGCTGTCCATGATAAACTCCACTATGGGGTTGGGGGTTCCTTTTTCCAATTCCCACGGAGCGAACATTAAGACATTATACGACATAACCTTGATGGAACCATCAGGAATTTCGGTTTTTGCATTTATAGGATAGTATAATCGTATAGCAGGAAAACATGCGATTAGCCCCAAAATAGGTATTAGTAGGCCCTTCCAATAAAAAAGACTCCACAAAATAAGGAACAAGATGTTGACAACGAGAATGATAGGAAAGAACAACCCACTGATTGATAATACAGGGTATGACTCTGGATTGAGATGATCCGAGTATGCACATACTAGCATCCCAATCACGACCAACACATTACATGCGGCAACAATCCATATAAGAGTCCGTCCTATCTTCTTCACTATCATCTCTTATGGCGGCTCCAGCCTTAGTAGTTAATTCTTACTATTTTCAAAAAGACGTCTCTTCTCAGCACTTGAAAGACTATCATAGCCACTCTTCCTGATTTTGTCCAAGATGGCATCTATCTCTGCCTGCTCTTGTTGCTTACGTTGATTGTATTCCCAGTCTGTCTCACGCTGAGTGCGGTTGGTCCATCCTGCGTTGCCTGGTCCTGCCGAGCGATGCGACCTATTCTCCCAACTATTGCGCAGGTTGTCGAAGAACTGCCTGCCCTTATTAGTACCATAATCACCAAAACCTGAATAAGGATGACGTTTCCAGTATTTTATCAGAATAAATCCGAAGAGCATTCCGCCGAGATGAGCAAGATGGGCTACGTTGTCGCCCTGATTAGAGAAAGCAGAGAACAACTCCACACCAGCATATATCATTACAAACCATTTCGCTTTGATAGGTATTGGTAATGGGAAGATAAAGATGCGCTCCTCAGGAAAAATCATTCCAAAGGCAAGCAAGATAGCATAGATAGCACCCGATGCGCCTACCGTAGTCCACATATTAAGATAGTCTTCCACAGGAAGCATCACCGTGCGCAAGCCGTTGTTCAGAGCCACAGTCTGCACATTGCCTATTCCTTCTATCAAATAGTGACCATACTGCGCCAGCTCCTGACAAAGTCCCGCCCCTATTCCACAAATAATATAGTAGAACAAGAACTTTTTGGGTCCCCAGACGTTTTCAACAACACAGCCAAACATCCAAAGTGCAAACATATTGAAGAACAGATGATCCCAACCACCATGCATGAACATATATGTCAGCAACTGATAAAGCTGGAAGTCAGGAGCCATAAAAAAATGCAAGCCAAAGATATTGTTAAGTGTATATCCCTCGCCGTTGCTTCCACCATAAAGCACCGTTAGCAGGAATATGACAACGTTGATGATGAGCAGACTCTTTGTTACAATCGGTATTTTACGCATCATAAGGCAATTTCTTTATTGACTAAATTCAGCCGCAAAAGTACTAAAAAAAACGTTCTGAACACATAAAATGGGGCTTTAAAGCATTTTTTTTACTGAAAATCATCATTTTTTCGTGATTTTTGTTTGTTTAATGAAAACAAACCCTTATATTTGCCCTGTAATTTTGAATGTTAACACTTTTACCATTAATCATTTAATAACAAAAATCATGAACAAAACAGAATTGATTGAGAAGATTGCAGAAGGTGCAGGTCTCACAAAGGTTGATGCAAAGAAGGCATTGGACGCTACAGTAGCAGCGATTAAGGACGCTCTCGCAGCAGGTGACAAGGTTCAGTTGGTAGGTTTCGGCACATTCGCAGTTGCTGAGCGCCCAGCTCGTGAGGGTATCAACCCAGCAACAAAGCAGAAGATTACTATTGCTGCTAAGAAGGTTGCTAAGTTCAAGGCTGGTGCTGAACTCGCTGAGGCTGTTCAGTAATTTTCTCAGTTTCTTAACATCACAAAGGGGTGATTCCTAACGGAACAACCCCTTTTTCATTTTGATTGGGGCACTAAAGATGTGCCCCAATCATTCTACATAATCCCTCCTGAAACAATCACTGCTTCTTACATTCTTTCTTCTTACAAGAGTTGCAATTTTTCTTTTCTATACTGAAGTCTGCAAAGCGTATCTCCTCATCGCGAAGTTGAGACTGCCACTCCCTGTTCTTACCGAGATAACGATAGATACCCCATTTTGGACGAAGACCGGTAGTACCAGTACGCCACATATCTAGTTTATCATTTTTGTAGTCAAGCAGGACCTTACCGTCTTTCACTCTCTTGATTGTGACACAATAAGCGCCCTCTGCACCATATTTCACGGTCTCTTCTACTTCAACCCATGAGTCGATGAAATCATCGAGCGGTGTCTTCTCTAACGTTTCCGTCTCGCCTGTAGTACGATTGTTGTAGCGTAGGCGCAACACCTGTTTCCCATTACTCTGCGTATAACAGGTAAAAGTCATAAGAGGCTGACCAACATCGGCATTTTTTTCCTTATTGTCGAGACCTTTCAACTGATGTATATGTGAGAACTTCGATGTAGTGACAAAGCCCTTTGGCAGTTTGAACTTCCATTTATACACCATCGTCTCGCCTTCCTGTGCTACGAGTTCTTTTGGCGATTTGCCATCTGTCTTTATCTCGTTGCGCTGTCGGTCATTGATATTAGCCTTACCCCTGTCATCATCTATGCCAGCATGAATATAGAAAACGAACACATTCTTTCCCAAATCTTTGTCGAATGTTTGTTGGATGTGTTGGAAGTGCTTACCAGAATGTTCGCGCGAAGAGTCGGGACACTCATGATTGTAGCCACAGTTTCTCATCAGTTTGTACGTATCAGCCGAGTTGCCGTCAGCAACAAGTTGCCCATTCTGTGCCGAGGCGGTCAAAGCCAAGAAGTACAAGCCGATTGTCAGAATAAGATTTCTTGAATGTTTCATAGTAGTATCGTTATTTGATTATTATTTTCTTTCCATTAGTGATGTAAATGCCCTTAGGTAATTGACAATTGACAATTGACAATTGACAATTGCCTACCACCTTGCGACCTTGCAGGTCGTAGATACCTCCGTCACCATATACTCCCTTTGAAGAGGAGCCGGGGGTGAGACTTTCGATTCCCGTTGTCTCTGACGGAGTCTCGAATGTGATGTTATCGTCAGCCGATGGACCCACAAGATTGGATGTGATGATACTTGCCAACACCTCGTCGAAATTATTGAACTCGTCGGCACCAATATCACGCTTGCTTCCTGCAATGCTCTGACGTTCCATATCCGACAGTATAGTGGCATCATTGCCTGCATCAATGGCAGGACTGCTTGCCGAGAGTTTATAGAGCTGTGTTGGCAGTATCTGACTATTGCCTGTAGTCTCACAACGCTTGTCGGAGAGCACCAACAGAGGATCAACATTCTTCAACTGAGCATCGCTGGCACTTATACCCATCGAACCAGATGTGCCATAGTAGGCAATGTTGTTGCTGAACGAAACTCCTGCAAGCGATGCGTCAGAATAGGATGTAACGATGGTCTTGCCTGGGTTGTAGATGATATTATTGGCAATGAGGCAGTTCTTAGGTGCTTTACCATATTTGTTGCCATTGGTATATCCAATCTCAATATCTGACTCACAATCGACCAACGTATTATTGGTAAAGACAACGTTCTCGGGAATGAAATGGCTACTGTAGCTGGTACTGGTATTGTCTACTTCACCGTTTGTGAGAACCATACCTGCATCCCAACGACTTCCTGTGAGACCAAACATGTAGTTGTTTATCACCTTATGGTCAAGACCATAGACACGCACTCCACCGCAACCGATGGTGCCACCATTGTATTCTGCAGTCTTGTTGTTACCAAGGAAATAGTTGCCTTCAACCACAGAAGCATTACCTTGACGAAGAGACAGGGTGCCAAGACTCTCAAAGAAGGTGTTATAACGAATGGTGTCACAGCAACTCTTCACCGATACTATCTCAGGGTCACCGTCGCAGTTGTCGAAGAGGTTGTACTCCACCACAGTATAAGCCGCCTTCTGGGTAAGGTCGCTCACACCGATACGTACCGTTTCCTTCTCGTTCTCCTGTCGAGGACCGTTGTTGCGGAAGATGTTATGGTCTATGCGGTCATGCTTTGAGATGTCAGGAGTACCGTGGCTTCCGTCTATGATGAGTAGTGCGCCACCATCCTTCTTATCATATATAAGGTTATGATCAATGCGGTTGTGATGACTTGTACACTCAGTAGCATCCCATGAGTCACCTATCTGTATCCATTTTGATGTCTGAGTGTCGGAAGCCTTCGCCATCGTGATGTTGCATCGGGTGACACGTATGTTGTTGCAACCCTCCAGTTTGAAGATGGTGGAATTAGCTGCCACGTCGATGTCGAGTCCCTCAAAGGTGATGAACTGCTTTTTTACTATCGTTGCGCTAAAGGTTCCCGTCAGTTTGGCACCTAACGGATTCTGCGATCTTATTATTATTGGCTTGTCCTCTGTACCCGTACATCCTACTTTTATCGAACCAATGGCATTGTATGTGCCATCACGGAGTGTGATGATATCACCTGGTATCGCCTTGCCGTCTCTAACCAGTTCACGGAACTCATTAACAGTAGAGATTACCCATTCCTTCGGTTCACGCACTCCGTCGTCGAGATGGCAGGAGGCTGTGACGGTCATGTTGTCGTTGATGGCAAAGGTATAGGGATTGTCCATGACAGGTTCGCTACCGAAGCCCTGCCAGCCATCAAAAGCATAGCCACCAGGCACACTCATTGTCAGTTTGACGCTGGTGCCTGCCTCGTATCGGTCTTGCTGGGGTTGCACACTGATAGTGCCCGTCGTTGGCTGCTGGATGGTGAGAGTATAATACTGCTTCTCCTCACCGAAGTTCACACCCGTAGGTGCCGTCGTACCAACATAAACATCATCAAGAGAGAAGTCGGATTCTACGGCAGTATTGACTTGAAAGCGCAGGGAATGGAAGTCTATCTGTTTATCGTCGCTACGACTTTCACGCAGGGCATAGTCCATATCATCTACCAACTGTCCATCGATGCAAGCACGATAGGTCTTAGCCTCAGGGTTCACCCGCATGGAGATACGTGTCCACTTATCTTTGGTGTATGCAGGTTGTGTCTTTGCTCCAGACGAACCGTTATAGAACTTAAACTTGCCTGCGGTATTTATCTCCAATGCCGTCAGTCGCTTTGCCGACGAAGTTAGGTCGTTGAGCGTCACCGACATGATAGCATTCAGTGTGTTCACCTTGATATAGAAGTCCACATAAAAGACTCCTGCATAGCCAGTCTCTGATGTGCTATATGCCACATAGTCAGCTTGCAATTTTGTCGTTGTCGATGTGAGTGCCACACCCTGTGTGCCAGAGTTTACATATTTACTATCCGTGCTCACAACTGCCGAACCAGAGGTTACGGTCCACTTGCCGATATTCTTAATGGTGTTACCTGCCGTAAATCCGTCTGATGTCTCAAATGAAGTATTGAGAAAATCAGTAGCATTTGCTGTCAAGGACAACACGCACACCGCAAGCAACATTATTTTTTTATACAACCATTCCATATCGCAATCTCCTTATTCTTCGTGTTTTATTGTTACCTTATATATTTCTACCTCACCATAAGCACCAGCTTTATCTCCCTTTGTCAGGTTTGACTGGGTATACATACCTGCCTTAAAGTAGCAATGCTCAGCGTTTGTAGCATAGCTCTCAGCAAAGCGACCATTGTAATAACTGTCTACCTTACCATTGC